>ERZ1643247.71-NODE-71-length-135628-cov-62.674559_pt1 | contig 135628 bp, 126 predicted proteins | sample MGYA00579264_ERZ1643247 | MGnify/ENA primary metagenome ERZ1643247 (study PRJEB29033, sample SAMEA4952262) | chicken gut metagenome | biome: Broiler Chicken; feature: Gastrointestinal Tract; material: Caecum | place: Ireland | collected 2018 | study: Broiler... | reverse complement strand
TTACCAAGGCGGTGCACTACCGACTGTGCTACATTAGCATATTCAGTTTTTGAGTTAAATTTTGTTGTTTTTTGAGGTGCAAATTTTGGCTATTTTAAAATTACCAAGGCTGTGCGCTACCTGCTGCGCCACATAAGCACGAACCAAATGTTCGACGATTTTTTGGATATATTTAGTTGTTAAAATTTGCCATTTTTTATCTTAATAAAAATAGTTTTCATTAGTAATAAATTTGAACAATAATGTTTTATTTTAATTCTTCAATATTTTGTTTAATTAAAATTGACAAGGACATTTTTTGTTGTTAAAATGTTATTTAACATGAGGTAAAACAATGGCAAAAGAAGAAAATATTCATGCAGGTCATAGAGAAAGACTTTTAGATACAGTTATTAAATGTGGTATTGATAATATAAGTGAAGTCCAGGCAGTCGAGTTTATACTTTGTTATATTTTCCCTAGAGGAGATGTAAATCCTTTAGCACATAGACTTCTTGAAAAATATAGAAATATTCCAACTATTTTAGAGGCTTCTATTGAAGATTTAGCATCAGTCAAAGGAATGGGAATTACTTCAGCAAAGAAAATTCATGCATTGTTAGATATATATGGCAGATATACTTTAGATAAAATGCTTAAACAAAGTAAACTTTCTACACTTGGCGAAATATATGATTATATTGAAGCATTATTGAGATTTAAAAAGGTTGAAGAATTACATCTTTTAGGAGTAAACGCAAAAGGAGAGGTTATTGCTGATAGGCTTTTAGCAAAGGGAAGTATAAAAAATGTTGCGATTGAACTTCGAGATGTTTCTTTATTTGTTTCAACATATAAAGTTCCTGCCGTAATATTTGTTCATAATCATCCAGATGGTTTTTGTCAAGCATCTCAAACAGATATAATTGCAAATGAAAAACTAGAAAATGTTTTTAAGTTCGCAGGTTGTCGTCTTCTTGATAATCTTATAGTTGGTTCTGATGGAATTTATAGTATTCATGATAAGGGAGTTAAACGTAAGTTTGTTGAATTAGATTTTAAACAATTTGAAAATACCAATGGAAATAAAAATAAATATTATTTGAATAAATAATTTATTTACAAAAAATAATTTATTTAAAATATCTTGAATTATTAAAATAATTTTTATTTAATAAATTATTTCAAAATTTATATTTTTTGAATAATTAGTTTAATTTTATAAATAATATTTTTATGAAAATAATTTCTTTTGCAATTTCAACGTTAATGGCTATTATGCCAATATCTGTTTGTTTAGATGAGCAAACAGGATTTTTGGTTGATAGTGATAGACCAAGTATTATATGTTTAACAGGCAAAGGTGATAATTTTAAAGAAGATATAACTATTGAAATTAATACATTAGGAGAAAAGGTTCTAATTGAACCAATTCATAATTCAGGATATCAACCAAAAGTTTTTGGTGGGAATTTTTTAAATAATGGACTTGAACAACTTTTATATAGTGTTGATAGTGGTGGAAGTGGTGGATATAATTTTTATGAGTTATATTCTATAAAAAATGGAGAAGGTGTATTAATTTTTAATAGTGATAATTTCTTGCCTATTGTGAGTGCAAAATATATCAATGAAGATATTATTGAAATAGATTATCAAGGACAAAAACTTTATATGGGCTATACGGGGGAATCTTGTAATGAAAATGATTGTGAGATTTTCATAAGTTCTGTTAATTCAATCTTGCCTTATTATAATATTTCTTTAGACAGGTATTATCTTCAAGTTTTACAAAAAGTTTATGGTGGCTTTACTGCAAATAATTATGGTTATATTTCTTCCTTATTGCAAATTAATGAAGATGGCTATGATATAATCAATATAGGTATTTTATCAAACTTTGATTATGTTAATTTATAATCTTTATTTTATTAGCCAAGATAACTTTTAAATTATATTTTACAAAATCATTCTGAATATGATAGAATGTAGGTATAATAAAAATTTAAAGGTGTATTATGATTAAAATTAAAGATAAAAAAGATAGTATTATTAAAATGAAAGAACTAGGGCTTAATTATTTTCCTCTTGATGTTTTTGATGTTGACGATATTGCAGGGATAAAAATGTTTTTTGAGAAATATCCTGCTGGAGAATATGTTTTAAGGTCAACAAATAAGGCACAGGGTGAATTCTATTTTGTAAAGAATTTCGATGAGGCAATTAAATTATTATCTCAATTTAAAGATGAAGTTACATTAAGTGTTTCTTATAATGAATATAAAGAAGATCTTATTATTGTTGGTGATATAAAGGTTCATAAAAGTTTTAGTGGTGATACAGTTGATTTAACTGCAAGAACAGATAGTGAGGCAACACATCGTAATATTTATGAAAATCCACAATATAATTTACATGCTTCTTTAGATGAGGATAGGGTTTGGAAAATTCCGGGTTTTTCAAAAATAATGAGATATATTTCAGATCATGAACTTTATGATGTGATTGTAGAATTTGCAGTATATGACTGCAAAATTGGAATTAAAAAGGATAATGTTGTAATCACGGAGTTAAGGACTGCTTATTAAAAGTTTATTATTAATCATATTTCAGCCATTTTGAAATTATAATGGCTGATTTTTTTTATAAAAGTTATTTTAGTATTGATTATCTTTGTTTAATAAGTTATAATAATACAAATAAATTTAGGAGGTGATTTAATGTTGGATTTTGCAAGCAGAATTTGGGATAAAACTTTTTCAAGTATGTCTGATGAAAAATATAGAAATGATGTAAAACTTATTGCAGAATTATTAATTTCACTTTCAAAACATTTTAAATTTAACGAGAATAGTGAAGGAAAGTTATTTATTCATGTTAAAAGAGATAACGAAGAAGCCAAACGTATGATTAATTTATTAATAAATGAAGAGTATGGTAAAAATGCTTTTTTTAAAATAAAAGAATTTGAAAGTGAGGCAAAAAAATCATTAAAATTTTCTTCACAAAAATTAGAAGACGCATCTCATGCTTTGGAAGTTTGTAGATATTTTAGAAGAAAATATGGTGTTTTATATAGTGGGAATGATAAGTTTGCACGAGAAGAAATTGATGATTATCAAAATGAATAAATTTTGATATATATCTTCTTTTTTAGATTTTTCACACGGAATGAAAAATTTGCAAGCAAATTTTTTAGATTGCTGAAAGCAATCTGCTCACAATTTGTGAGCAATTCCGTGTTATTGTTCAAATTCTTATAAAGTGAGATTTGCAAAAAATTATTAAAATTAAAATGAATTATGACATAATAAACTAATTTAATAGAAAAAAGTTATCCAATTTATTTGGATATTTTTTTTTATTGTTTTATAATAACAACGGACTAAATAAAAAGGAGATATCTATGAAACAATTCGTTTACTTATTTAAGGAAGCAGATGGAAAGAATAAGGCTCTTTTTGGTGGAAAAGGAGCAAATCTTGCTGAAATGACAAACCTTGGAATGCCTGTGCCACAAGGTTTTACAATTACTACAGAGGCTTGCACTCAATATTATCAAGATGGAAGAAAAATAAATGATGAAATTTTAAAACAAATTGAAGAAAAACTTCATGAACTTGAAAAAATTACTGGTAAAAAGTTTGGTGATAAAAACAATCCATTACTCGTTTCTGTTCGTTCAGGTGCAAGAGTTTCTATGCCAGGAATGATGGATACTATTCTTAACCTTGGACTTAATGATGAGGTTGTAGAAGGACTTTCTGCTCTTACAAAAAATCCTCGTTTTGCTTATGATTCTTACAGAAGATTTATTCAAATGTTTAGTGATGTTGTTATGCAACAAGAAAAATCTAAATATGAAAGAATTCTTGATAAGGTAAAAGAAGAAAAGGGGGTTCAATTTGATAAAGACCTTACTGCAGATGACCTTAAAGAAATTGTAAAAATGTTTAAAGACCTTTATAAAAAGGCTCAAGGTGAAGAGTTTCCTCAAGAGCCAAAGGTTCAATTAATTGAGGCTGTTAAAGCCGTATTCCGTTCTTGGGATAATGACAGAGCCAATGTTTATAGAAGAATGCATGATATTCCTTATGAATGGGGAACTGCTGTAAATGTTCAATCAATGGTTTTTGGAAATATGGGCGAAACTTCAGGAACAGGTGTTGCTTTCTCTCGTAACCCAGCAACTGGAGAAAATAAACTTTATGGTGAATACCTTATGAATGCTCAAGGAGAAGATGTTGTTGCTGGAATTAGAACACCACTTCCAATTTCAACTCTTGAAGAACAAAATCCAGAAGTATATAATCAATTTGCAGAAATTGCTAAAAAACTTGAAAGACATAATAAAGATATGCAAGATATGGAATTTACAATAGAAAATGGTAAACTCTATATGCTTCAAACTAGAAATGGTAAAAGAACTGCTAAGGCTGCTTTGAAAGTTGCTGTTGATCTTGTTAAAGAAGGTTTAATCACAGAAAAAGAAGCCTTAATGATGATAGATCCAAAACAATTAGACGCACTTCTTCACCCACAATTTAATGATGAAGCACTTAAGAAGGCTACTCCTATTGCAGAAGCACTTCCTGCATCTCCTGGTGCTGCTTGTGGAAAGATATGCTTTACTGCTGAAAAAGCAAAAGAAATGGGCGCAAACAAAGAGAAGGTTGTTCTTGTTCGTCTTGAAACATCTCCAGAAGATATTGAAGGAATGGCTGCAAGTCAAGGAATCTTAACTGCCCGTGGTGGAATGACATCACACGCTGCCGTTGTTGCTCGTGGTATGGGAACTGCTTGTGTAGCAGGTTGTTCAGCATTAAAGTTTGCTGATGATGAAAAATCTTTCACAATAAACGGAAAAACATATAAAGAAGGAGATGTAATTTCTTTTGATGGTTCTACAGGAAAGGTTTATGATGGAGAAATCCCTACAGAACCTGCAAAAATTTCAGGTGAATTTGCTACGATAATGGATTGGGCTGACAAATATCGTGCTTTACAAGTAAGAACAAATGCAGATAATCCTAAAGATGCAAAAAATGCATTTAATTTTGGTGCTCAAGGCGTTGGTCTTTGCAGAACAGAACATATGTTCTTTGAGGCAGATAGAATTCCTGCTGTTCGTGAAATGATTGTTTCTACAACTGTCGAAGAACGTAAAAAAGCACTCGCAAAACTTCTTCCTATGCAAAGAAAAGACTTTATTGGAATTTATAAAGCAATGGAAGGTCTTCCTGTAACTATTCGTTTCTTAGATCCACCACTTCATGAATTTTTACCACATGAAGATAATGAAATAAAAGCACTTGCTAAAGAAATGGGTATCTCTTTTGATAGATTAAAACAAACAGTTGCTGACCTTCATGAATTTAACCCTATGATGGGTCATAGAGGACTTAGACTTGCTGTTACTTATCCTGAAATTGCAGAGATGCAAACTCAAGCAGTTATTGAGGCTGCAATTAGTGTAAATAAGGAAATGGGATATAATATTGTTCCTGAAATTATGATTCCTTTAACTTGTGATTGGAAAGAATTTAAGTATGTTCGTGATATAGTTGCGAATAAAGCAGATGAAGTTATTGCAGAAAATGGTTTAACTCTCACATATAAAATCGGAACTATGATTGAAATCCCTCGCGCGGCAGTTACTGCAGATGAAATTGCAAAATATGCTGAATTCTTCTCATTTGGAACAAATGACTTAACTCAAATGACTTATGGTTTTAGTCGTGATGATGCAGGTAAATTCCTTGATGTTTATTATTCAAAGAAAATTTTTGAAAGTGATCCATTTGCTAGACTTGACCAAAATGGCGTTGGTAAACTTGTAAAAATGGCTTGTGATTTAGGAAAATCTACAAGACCAGATATAAAACTTGGAATTTGTGGTGAACATGGTGGAGACCCTTCTTCAATAGAGTTTTGTCATAATGCAGGACTTTCTTATGTTTCTTGTTCTCCATTTAGAGTTCCTATTGCAAGACTTGCTGCAGCACAAGCAAATATTAAAAATCCTAGATAATAAAAAACCACTATTATGGGGTGCACCCCATATATTAAAAACAATTTTTAATATATTTTTATTAGTTTTTAATAAAACCTTAAATATTTTCTAAAATAAATAAATTGCTTTACAAAATTTAATTCCTGTGTTATAATTTTTTTGCAAATTAGATATTAGAGGTGATTATTATGATGATTGAACCATCAATTGATAAACTTTTAGCAAAAACAAATAATAACAGATATGTTTTATGCACTGTTATTGCAAAAAGAGCAAAAGAAATTGAAAGCGTTAGAAGACTTGAACTCGCTGATCAAGATAAGAAAGCAATTACTATTGCTTGTGAAGAAATACTTGCTGGCAAGGTAAAGCCAAGTAATTTATAATATTTTAAAAGGAGATTTATAAATCTCCTTTTATTTTGCTTTTATTTTTAATTTTAAGATTGTTTGAAATCAAAATATATGATATAATTTATCTAGTATGTTTGCAGAAATTATTATTGACCAAGATGCAAAGGCTCTTGATAAGGTCTTTGAATATATTATTCCAGATGCTTTAGATGTCAACATAGGTATGCGTGTCTATGTTCCTTTTGGCAAGCGAGTTTTACAAGGATATATAATTAATATTAAAGATAATTGTGATTATGATAAGGATAAATTGAAATCTATAATTTCTAAAATAGAAGATTTTCCTGCAATTAAACCACAAATGCTTGAACTTATGAAATTTATGGCAAAGAAAAATCATTTAAAACTTGCTTCGATTTTAAGATTGTTTTTACCTTCTGAAATGAGAGAAGGAAAGGTTAAAGAACTTTTTGAAACATTTTATCATCTTAATGAAAATATAGAAATTGTTTTATCAAAGTCAGCAAAAAAACAACAAGAACTTGTTGATTACTTGAAAATTAAAAATAGAGAGTCGTCTAGTGAACTTGTTAAACTATTTGGCTATAGTGCTTTGAAAGCATTGACAGAAAAAGAATATGTAATAAAAGAAAAAATACAAATTCAAAGAAAACCATTTGTTTTATCTCAAGAAAGTAAGCATATTATTTTAAATGAAAGTCAAAAGAATGCATTAAATACAATAATTGAAAATAAAACATATCTTTTGCATGGAGTTACTGGAAGTGGAAAAACTGAAGTTTATATGCATTTAATAGAAAGGGCTTTAGAAAATGGTAAAAATGCAATCATGCTTGTTCCAGAAATTTCACTTACTCCTCAAATTATGTCAAATTTTAAATCTAGATTTGGTGATCTTGTGGCACTTCTTCATAGTGGGCTATCAGCAGGTGAAAGATTTGATGAATGGAAAAGATTGTTCTCGGGTCAAGCAAGAATTGCAATAGGTGCAAGGTCAGCAGTTTTTGCTCCAATTGAAAATTTGGGTATTATTATTGTTGATGAAGAGCATGAACAAAGTTATATATCTGAATCAAATCCAAGATATGATACTCATGATATAGCAGAATTTAGGGCAAGACAAAATGGCTGTCCTCTTGTTTTTGGCAGTGCAACACCTTCTATAGAAAGTTATGAGAGGGCTAAAAGTGGACAATGGCAATTAGTCGAAATGCCAGTTCGGGCAAATGGTAGAGAATTACCACAAGTTCAAATAATAGATATGATGAATGAACTTAGAATGGGCAACAGTGGAATATTTTCAAATCAACTTTTAGCAGACCTTGTCAATGTAATCAACAATAAAAAACAGGCTATGATTTTTATTAATAGACGTGGTTATTCTTCGTTTATGAGATGTCGTGAATGTGGCTATATCGCAAAATGTAGTGATTGTGATGTGAGTTTAGTTTATCATAGAGAAGACAATAGATTAAAATGTCATTATTGTGGAAAACAATTTAAGGTTTTAGATAAATGTCCTAAATGTGGAAGTGATAAGATTAAACAAGGGGCTGTGGGAACAGAACAAGTAATGAATAAATTGCAAGAATTATTCCCAGAAGTAAAAATTTTGAGAATGGATAATGATACTACATCTACAAAGAATGCTCATCAAAAAATTTTAAGTGAGTTTAGAAATAGTTTACCAGGGATTCTTGTTGGGACGCAAATGATTGCCAAAGGACATGATTTTGAAAATGTTGTTTTAGTTGGTATTGTTGATGCTGATCAAAGTTTATACCATGCAGATTATAGAAGCACAGAAAGGACTTTTCAACTCATTACTCAAGTTGCTGGCAGAGCAGGACGTAGTGAAAGTGAAGGAAAGGTTGTTTTACAAACTTATTCACCAAGACATTATGTATATAAGTTTGCTTCAAATTATGATTATAAAGGTTTTTTCAGAAAAGAAGAAAATATAAGACAAACAGCCCAGTTTCCACCATTCACTAGAATTTTGCGTGTTCTATTTGCTGATCATGATGAAAATTATGTTCGAGAATTGCTTAAAATATGTTATACTGAAATAGAAAAATTAAAAGAAAAATATGGTGATGATTTAATTTATTTAGATGCTATGAAATCACCTATTAAAAGATTGCAAGATAAATATAGATATCAGATTATGATGCGTTTTACACTTGATAGGGCAGATGAAATCGAAGAAGACGTATTTAATATTGTTGATAAGTCTTCTAAAAATTCTGTTTTCTTTGAGGTAAATCCACAAAATCTATCTTAAAAGGAGTTAAAATGGCTATTAGAAAAGTTGTGAAAGTCGGAGAGAGTTCACTTAGAAAAAAATCTAAACCTGTTAAAGATTTTGACCAGTCGCTTTGGGAACTTCTTGATGATATGAAAGAAACTATGTATGAAAATGATGGTATGGGATTTGCTGCACCACAAGTAGGGGTGCTTCGCAGGGTTATTGTGATTGATGTTAACAATGCTTTTATAGAACTTATAAATCCTGAAATCATATCAAGAAAAGGAAAAGATGTTGAAGAAGAAGGTTGTCTTTCTGTTGGAAATTTTAGAGGAAGAGTTGAAAGACCTTATGAAATAACAGTAAAGGCTTATGATAGATATGGCTATCCTTTTACCTTGAAAGGAGAAAAGTGGTTTGCTCGTTGTATTTGTCATGAAGTTGACCATTTAGATGGTATTTTATTTGTTGATAAAACATTAGATAGAGATAAATATATAAAACAAGGTGGAAAATTTTAAATAATTTAATTATTAATAAAAAAAATATAATTAAAATTAAATAATTTAATAATATTAATAAAAAATAATTAATTATTAAATATTAAATTAATAAATAATTAATTTTTAAATTAAAAACATTTTTCAATATTTAATAATAAAAAATAATTAATTTTATTTATTTTATTTTAATATTTTTATTTATTTAATTTTTTCTTATTTGAGGAGTATTATGAAAATTTTATTTTTGGGAAGTTCGAGTTTTTCTAAAATAGTTTTAGAGAGAATGTTGGAAGAAAAGTTAAATGTTGTTGGTGTTATTACTCAACCAGACAAGCCTTCTGGGAGAGGTCATAAATTAAAGCCAACCGAAGTTAAAACTTTTGCATTTGATAAAGGTATCAAGGTTTATACATTTGACAAGATTAAAAATCATATTGATGAGATTTCAAAAATTGATTATGATTTGGCAGTGGTTGCTTCATTTGGTCAAATTTTACCACAAACTTTTTTAGATTTAAGATTGACCATCAATGTTCACCCATCTCTTCTTCCTAAATATAGAGGGGCGACCCCTATTCAGTCATCAATTTTAAATGGAGATAAAATTACTGGTGTAACCATTATGAAAGTGGCAAAAGAAGTGGATAGTGGCGATATAATTTTGCAAAAAGATTTTGAAACAAATGGAGAGTATTATTTAGAACTTGAGAAAAAACTAGCAAGTCTTGGTGGTGATATGGTTTGTGAAGTTGTCAAACAAATAGAAAACAATACGATTAGATTTACTCCACAAAATCATGATAAAGCAACATTTGTTACCAAACTTTCAAAAGAAGATGGTAAACTTGATTTTTCTTGCTCGACTGAAGATATTATTAACAAAGTTAGGGCATTAAGTGAAGAAATTGGTTGTTTTATCTATCTTGAAGATAAGATTATAAAAGTTGGCAAAGTCAGCAAGGCTTTAAATTTTGCAAATGCGAAAGAATGTGAAATCTTGAACTACAAAAAATCTTTTATTGTTGGAACAAAAGATGGGGCAGTTGAAATATTGTCTTGTCAAGCACCTTCTGGAAAGATGGTGAGTGGAAGAGATTATATTAATGGACACAATGATATTTTAGGGAAAAAGGTTTTATAATGTTAAGTGATTTTAGTTTTGATGAAATGGTCTTATTTGCAAAAAAAATAGGTTTACCTGTTTTTAGAGGTGAACAAATTTTTGATGCAATTTATAGTGGCAAGACACTTGAAGAAGTTTCCAATCTTCCCAAAGCGTTAAAAGATATAATAGAAGATCAATATCCTAAATATAAGATTGCTCAAAAATTTACCAGCAAAGATGGAACTCAAAAATTTTTAATTGAATTTTTTGATGGCAATATTGTTGAATGTGTTTTAATGAAATATAAATATGGTTTTACTGTTTGTTTGTCAACGCAAGTTGGTTGTAGAATGGGGTGTAAGTTTTGTGCTTCAACTTTAAATGGACTTGCAAGGAATTTAAGTGCAGGTGAGATTTTAGGACAAGCACTTTTAATTAATCGAGAACTTGGAGGAAGTCGTAAGGAGAGAAAAATTACCAATATTGTTTTGATGGGAAGTGGAGAGCCTCTTGATAATTATGACAATGTTTTAAAGTTTATTTCACTTATTACGTCTGCAAAAGGGCTGAATATTAGTGAAAGAAATATTTCACTATCAACTTGTGGACTGGTTGATAAAATATATAAACTTGCAAATGAAAATTTGAATATAACCTTGACTATATCTTTACACGCAACGACAGATGAAAGACGTGCAGAAATCATGCCTATTGCAAATAAGTATAAAATTGAAGAAATTTTAAACGCTTGTAAAGATTATTATTTTAAGACTGGCAGAAAAATTTATTTTGAATATACCCTTATCAAAGGAGTCAACGATAGGGACGAAGATATTGAAAACCTTTCTAAATTATTAAAGGGATTTTTATGTCATGTTAATGTTATTCCATTAAATAAAGTAAAAGAACGTTCTCTTGAGGGTTCTTCAAGGTTATTTGCTTATCAATTTGTTGAAAAACTAAAGGCAAAAAATATTTCTGCAACAGTTCGCAGAACAATGGGAGAAGATATTGGTGGTGCATGTGGACAACTTAGAAATAAAATTTTAAAACAAACAAATTAAATTTGTTTTATATTTTATTTATAAAATTAACAAATGTTTTACAATTTAGGTATAAATGAAATTGCAAAATAAATATGTTTTGAGGAGAAATATGAAAGGTCTTGTAATTAAAAAAAATGCAAATCTTTTTACAATAGAACATGATGAAAAACTTGTAAATCTTATGCCAAGTGGCAAAACTAGAGCAAGTGGTATTTTTGTTGGTGATATTGTTGAATTTGATGATGCTATTACAAAAGTTTATGAAAGAAAGAATATATTAATCAGACCACCAATCGCTAATTTAGATAAAATGTTTATTGTAATTTCATCAATACCAAAACCAGATTTTATTTTAATAGATAAAATAATAATTTATTGTCATCTTAATGATATAGAACCCATAATTGTAATTAATAAAGTCGACATCGTAAATGAAGATTTTATCAAATCCGTTAAAGAAGATTATAAATGTTATAAGATTTTATGTGCAAGTGCAAAAAATAATGAATTATCTTCGTTAGAAAATGAAATTGAAGGTGTATGTGCTTTTGCTGGACAAAGTGCTGTAGGAAAGTCATCATTAATAAATTCACTTTTTAAAAGCAAGCAGGCTGACGTTGGAAATTTATCAAAAAAAATTGAAAGAGGTAAACAAACTACGAGGATTGTTAGTTTATATAAATTTAAAAAAGGTTACATTGCAGATACTGCAGGCTTTTCAATGCTTGATTTAAGTATGGTAAGCAATATTAATGAAAGGGAATTATCTTCATATTATCCTGATTTTCTAGAGGGAAGAGCATTATGTAAATATCGTTCTTGCCTTCATGAATTTGGAGAGTGTGGAGTTATAAGTTTAGTAAAAAGTGGTCAAATATCAAAAAGAAGATATTCAAATTATTTAAAAATTTTAGAAGAGTTAAAAAAATAAATTTTATTTTTTATCTAGATATCTTTATTTTATGGTTAGTTTATGATAAAATTAAAAGGGAGTAAAAATGAAAAAACAGGTTTATATTTCAGTTTCTACTGATCCTATTGAAGAATATCAGTTGATTTGTGAATATGCGAAAGAAATGCAAGGTAATGCAGATTTTTTGCATTGCGACATTATGGATGGTAAATTCGTCCCTAAAAAAACTTATGATGCACAACTTGTCCAAAATATTAATCAAAACAGTCTAATAATGCTTGATGTTCATCTCATGTGTGATGAGCCTTTGAGAATAATTGATGATTATATAAAGGCTGGTGCTAATATTGTTACAGTTCATTATGAAGCATTTAAAAATAAAAATGATTTGATGCTTGCGTTAAAGAAAATAAAAGATGGTCATGCTTTAGCAGGTCTCTCTATTAAACCAGAGACCTCTGTTAGTGATATAAAAGTTTATATTCATGATTTTGATGTTATATTAGTTATGAGTGTTGAACCAGGTGCTAGTGGACAAAAATTTATGCCAGAAGCACTAGATAAAATAAAAGAACTTAATCGTATTCGTGAAAATAATAATTATAATTTTAAGATTGAAGTTGATGGTGGCGTAAATTCAAATAATGCCAAAGATATAATATCTGCAGGTGCAGATATGCTTGTCAGTGGAAGTTTTGTTTATAAATCTCATAATAAAAAACAAGCGATAGAAAATTTAAAATACTAAAGGAGAATGCAATGAAAAATAATAATCCATGGTTTTTAGTTTCTGGAATTTTATCAATTTTATCATGTTGTGCTTACGGAATTGTTTTGATTATAGCAATTGTAGCAACTGCCAATATGGAATATATAATTCAAGATATGACTACTGCTCAAGAAATTGAAAGTTTTAAGGTGGTAATGACATTTTTGCTTGTTTTTAGTATTTGTGTAATAGGTATATCGATTTTTAATTCTGTAGTTTATTTTAAATTTCACAATATAGGTTATGAGAAATTAAGAAATAATATGGGTTTACCTATTGTTGCTATAGTTTTTTCTTTTATTTCAGGAAATATACTTGCTGGTGTTTTTGGTATTGTCGGTCTTTGTGTAAAACCTAATAATACAGTTCGGGAAGAAAATGTTCAAAATGATATTAATAAAATAAATACAAATTTTCAAGATACAAATAAACAAGATGCTGAATTTGAAAATTTAGATAAAGAACTTAGTAAATTGAGTTCATTAAAAAGTAAAGGATTGATTACAGAAGAACAATATAGTAATTTAAGGTCAAATTTAATAAATAAATATTTAAAAAAATAGCAAAGATATAATATAATTCATAGTTGACATAAAACATTTTAATTTGAAATGAATCTCCAAAGGAGGACAACTCTAGGGGATTCATTTTTATATCTTTGTTTTTAAATTTTTATTAAAAATATATATTGTTTCAATTTTATAAAATTAAAGTATTACAACATTCCCACAAAGGACATCATAATATGAAAATGTTTGAAGTTGACTATTTTGATCTTTGATAATAACAGTAAAAACGCTAGGATAAACATCTTGAATAACGGCATTTATTGTATCAATTTTTTTTCGTCCACGATTTACATTCATTTCAACTTCTTCTCCTTTTAATGCTAATATTTTATTTTTTATTTGTTCTATATTAAGTCCAACTTTTCTCATTTTTAATATCTCCTTTTCAATAATAGTTTTCACCTTATTGTAATTTTAGACAATTTTAAAAATTTTTAAACATAATTGTCATAAATGTTATTTTCTCGCGTAATTATATCTTGTAAATGTTTGGATTTGGAGGGTATAATGGCATTTGAAGAAAATAATTTTTATGTGGCTAAAAAATATGGACTTGCAAAAAGTGATTTTACAGTTGAGTGCAATGTTTCAGCAGGAGCAAATGTATTGAAAGTGCTTTCACTTTCTATAGATGGATGTGTTCAAAGTTTGGAAACTCTTAACGGAGTTTTAAATTATTCAGCAGTTGTAGATATAAAAATTGTATTTTTGACTGATGATGGCCAAATAAATACTGTTTGCTACGCATGTCCATTTTCTTCTAAATTTGAGAGTGAAGAAATAACCACAGGGGCATCAGCATGTATAGATTTAAAGGTCATGGACTATAACATTGACAGTATAAATGGAGATAATATCAAAATTTCTGTAATGTTGCAACAATCAGGTTTTATTGTTTGCAATAAAGAAATTAAAACAATTAGAAATGATGATGATAATGTTTGTTGTAAGGAAGATGAAATTTCTATTATTAGATATATAGGAAGTGCTTCAGAAAACATTGAAGTGGCAAGTGAAATTAATTTTAGAGATAAAGTAAAAAAACTTATTCTTACAGAGAGCAAGACGCTTGTAAAGAGTGTTGAGGCTGGTGTCAATTTTGTTACTATAAGTGGAGATGTTGTATTAAGAGTTTTATATCTAAATGATAATGATAAATTTGAAAATGGTTATGTGTATGATAGTTTTAAACAGGAAGTTGAACTTGATGGTGTAACAAGAGAAAGCCTTGTTGAAGGGAATGCTTATGTTGCTCAAAATTCTGTAACAACTGAAATTGTTGAAGATGAAAAAGGCTCTCGTATTGTTGTTAAAGTTCCAATTTCTATAAATGTTAGGGCATTTCAAGATGAAAAACTTTCCGTTATTAAAGATTTATATAGCATAAAAAATGAAATAAATGTAACTACCGAATCTTTTGAAATGAGTAATATTTGTCCTATGGAACATGTAGAAGGTAAAATTGAAGGTAATTTAACTTTAGAAGATGACAAACCAAGAGTTGATAAGATTTTATTTAATGGTGGCAACAATGTCTGTGTTACAAATAGTTATATTAAAGATGGAGAAATTTTTGTTGAAGGAATTGCAAAAACAACAGTTGTTTATTTGAATGATGAAGATAATTCATTATATAGTGCTCAAATAGATGTTCCTTTTGTTATTTCTGATAAAGCAGACTATCAAGAAGGTGGAATCATGGTTGTTGATGCTATTGTTTGCGATGTTGATGTTGCTGTTAAAAAAGGAAGAGATTTATTTTATGATGCAAAAGTAAAGGCTTGTGTTTGCTATTGTGTTGATCAAAGTTCGGCAGTAATAACAGAAGCAGTAAATGGAGAAAATTATCCTGAAAAAGATTATGCTATGGAAGTTGTCTTTGCAAGTGCAAATGAAGAATTATGGGAAATTGCTAAAAAGACAAGAGTAAAAGGAGAACAAATCTTGACTCAAAATCCTGAAATATTATTCCCTCTTGCCGAAGACACATCATTAATATTATTTTATCAAAAGGTAAATTAAAAGTTTTTCTGTCAAAATAGGTCATAATGACCTATTTTTTTATTATTTTTAAAGTATTTATAAAATAATTTTAGTCAATTATTTTCACATAGGAGTTAAGTAAATGAAATATTTGATTGGTATTGGTAGTGCTTTAGTAATTGTTTTAATTTTTTTATTTTGTCCGTTGCAAACTAGCACAGAAGTTGAGTATTTAAGAATACATATAAGAGCAAACTCAAATTCAGTTGAAGATCAAAATGTTAAATATAAAGTGAAAGATCAAGTTGTTGAAGCATTAATTCCACTATTGAGTGAAATTAGAACTTTTGATGATGCTGTCCTTGCTGTTCAAGAAAATTTTGGAATGATTGAAAATGTGGCAAATTCTGTTCTTGAAGAAGAGGGATTTGATTATAAAAGCAAAGCAAAATTAAAGAATGAATATTTCCCTACTAGAGTATATGAAAACATCACTCTTGAGGAAGGTTATTATGATGCTTTAATTTTAGAACTCGGAAGTGGAACTGGAGATAATTGGTGGTGTATAGTTTTTCCTGCATTTTGTTTTACGAAAACGCAAAATTCTGACAATATTGTATATATTTCGCTAATTTGGGAGATAATTAAAAGTGTATTCTAGGAGGAAAAATGAAAAAGAAATTATTTTTATTCATTTCACTTTTATTTGTCTGCTGTTTTACAATAACGGGACTTGGTCTTACATATAAAAGTAGCAATAAAATTGACAATGATATTGTTTCTACTGAGGCTGTAACGACTACAGCAGAAAATAGAACAATTCAAACTAAACTTAAAAGATGGGGATATTATAAAGGAGCAGTAGATGGTATTTATGGCTCTCAAACAAGAGAAGCAGTGAAATATTTTCAAAGAAAAAATGGACTTTCTGTTGATGGGATTGTTGGACCTAAAACTGCTGCAGCACTAGGCATGACGCTTTCGGGCTCGCAATCTTCACAATCTTCAGGAGATCTTGACTTGCTTGCAAAAATTGTCTATGCAGAAGCAAGAGGAGAACCTTACTCTGGGCAAGTTGCTATTGCTGCTGTTGTATTAAACAGAGTTGAAAGTCCATCTTTCCCTAATACTATTGCAGGCGTTATTTATCAGCCTTATGCATTTACAGCAGTTGATGATGGGCAAATTAATCTTAAACCTAACAGCACTGCTTATAAAGCCGCTCAAGATGCTTTGAATGGTTGGGATCCTACTTATGGATGTTTATATTATTATAATCCAGCGACTGCTACAAGTTCATGGATTTGGTCAAGACAAACTGTTGTTACTATTGGCAACCATGTCTTTGCAATATAGGGGGTGCATAAATGAGTGATATTTTAGATATTAAAAAGAAAGAGATTGACGAAAGAGAAAATATTTATAATGGTGAAAAAATCAATAGAAAAAATGAAGAAATAAAAAAGAAAAATGGTTTAATTATAGGTTTATCAATTGCCACTGCAGTTCTTGCTGCTTCAACTGTTGGATTTGGAATTGGTTTTGGTATCTCACAAAATAATGCTATGCAATATAAAAATAATTTGGAAAGTGTCTATAACAGCAATTTTTATAGTATGCTTGATAGTGTAAATAATCTTGAGAACAAAATTTCAAAAACATTATCTTCGAGTTCTTCTAATTATCAAAGAAAGATTTTGCTTGAAGCATCTAAAAATGCAAGCGAAGCAGAGATTGCTGTTTCATCACTTCCTTTAAGCCAAAGTGATATTAATGATACAATTAAACTTGTAAATCAAATCTCTGGTTATACGTCTACACTGGCAGAAAATTTAGCAAAAGGTCAATCATTAACATCTCAAGAGTTAAACACATTAGATGAAATTGACCAAAGTTTATTACAATTAAAAAAGCAATTAAATGATTTTGCTAGGAAATTAAATCAAGGTGTTTCAATATTTGATTCAAGTTTTAATATAGATAATAATTCAAACGAATTTACAAAGATGTTGTCATTATCTAATAATGATAATGTTGAATATCCTACAATGATTTATGATGGACCTTTTTCAGATTCAGTTGTAAATAGTTCTATTAAAGGTCTAAAAGGAAATAAAATTTCAAAAACTGAAGCAATGAAAAATGTTGAAAAGTGTTTAAAAAATACAACTGATATTACTTTTGAGAGTGAAACTAAAGGAAAATTTGAAACATATAATTTCAGAGTTAAAAATGCACATGATGAAATGCTTTATGTTCAAGTAACAATGATTGAAGGTCACATATTGACAATTAGTGGTGCAGGTGCAGATGGAGAAAATAGTGTAGATGAAGATGGAGCAAAGTCTATCGCTCTCGATTTTACTAAAAATAATGGCATTGAAAATGGGGAGGTTGTTTGGAGTGATATGATAGGAAGTGATATTTATATGAATATTGCTCCAGTTCAAAATGATATTGTGCTTTATCCTGATCTTGTAAAAGTGAAAATAGATATGACAAGTGGGACTGTAGTGGGGTATGATGCCACAGCATATTTTACAAACCATATTGAAAGAACAATAAGTAAGGGGAGTTTAAGTTTAACAACAGGCGAGAATAAAGTTTCTAATGATTATAAAATAAATAAAACAAGATATGTTTTAACTCCACTTGATTATAACAGAGAAGTTGTTTGTGTTGAAGTAGAGGCAACAAAAGATGAAAATACTTATTATTTTTACTATAATGTTCAAGATGGAAGTCTGGAAAATATTTTAAAAGTAATAAAAACAGATAATGGTAATTTGTTGATGTAATAATTAAATAAAGAATAGTGTATTTTTCACTATTCTTTTTTATTATACATTTTATCAAAATTGAAAGTTATAAATTTAGATTTTATACAAGAAATGCATGTTCAAAATCATCTTTTTTATTTAATTTTACTTTTAAAAGCATATCAAGTTCTTCTTTTGAACAATTTTGTTTTAGTATATTATTGCAGGCTTGAATCAAATCTTTTGCTTTTTCAAAAGAATCAATATGTTGTTCTTCAAAATCATAGTAAAAAACATTGTCTACTAAATCTAAAGTCCATAAATCCATGATATCATTTAGTTCATCTTCACATTCCTCTTTGTTAAGCCAAATACATTCATGTTTTCCAAATGTTAAAATGGGGGCAGTGTTTATTATTTCTTTTTCTTTATTTGTTTTTTCCTCATAAATATAAATTGAAGAACTTTTATATTGAATAGATTTAAAAATTGTATTGTTGGGGTTATATTTTAATTTAAAAGCAATACGTAATCCAACAGTATATCTTGAGTGATTTGTGTAATTAAATTCTCTAATTTCATCTCCTGAACAAATTAATAATTCATGAGACTTTTTAGATGATGAACGTAATATAAACCAGCCATTTATTTGTTTGTTTTGTGGATCTACATTAAACCAATTTTTGTTTTTTGATAGTTTTGGTTTCATAAATGCTGGAAATTTGTATTTATATTTTTGATATTCTTCTTTACTTGGAATAAAAGCATCTAACAATAATGTTTTCATATTTTCCTCCTTAAAATAAAAAGATATTTTGATTATATCTTCTTAATTAAAGTTTAATCATTAGCAAGTAATCAAGTCAATATTTGTGAATTTAAAAAGTCAACAAGTTGTAGATAATAAAAAACTTGTTATTATTTATAAATAAGAATTAATTTTTAACTTATTTTTCGTCGAGAGAAGTAAATTATATTTGTATAAATTAAAATACTTTGTTTTAATAATTGGTAATTAAAAAAAACAACTATTTAATAATAGTTGTTTTTTGATTTTTTATTCTACACTTTCTGTAGAAGATTTTTCTGCCAATGCTTTTTCATAAGCAGCCAAAACTACGTTTTTAATATCTTCACGAGTTTCAGTTCTGATTGGGTGAGCAATATCTTTATGTTCTCCATCTCCTGTTTTTTTGCTTGGCATTGAGATGAACAATCCATCTTTTCCTTCAATAACTTTGATATCGTGAACAACGAAGCATTCGTCAATAGTAATTGAAGCGATAGCCTTTAATTTTGGTTCATCTTTAAGTCTTAATCTTACGTCTGTAATTTTCACGAGTATATACCTTCCTTTTAATTTATTATAGCCATATTTGACTTTAAGATTATTCTACTATTTTTTTTTATAAAAGACAAATAAATTTAATGATTTTTTATTATTTTTACAACTTATTTATAAAAATATCATAAAAAAAGATATGGTATATATCTATAATGGCACAAAAATCTATTATAAATTTTATAATAAGGTTTCATTAAAACCAGTTTTATTGTTACATGGGTGGGGGAGTTCTGGAGATGTTTTTAAAGATTTGATAGCAAAGTTTCCTGAAAAATCTTTTTTGACAGTTGATTTTCCTCCCTTTGGAAAAAGTGATAAATATCCTAAAAATTGGAATGTTTTCACATATGTAGGTATGCTCATGTCATTACTTGATTATTTGCACATAGATAAATGTGATGTTGTTGGACATTCTTTTGGTGGAAGAATTGCAATAATTTTATCTGCTGTTAAGTGTTCACTTGTGCAATCATGCATACTTGTTGATAGTGCTGGAATGAAGCCTAAACATAATTTAAGTTATTATTATAAAATTTATAATTATAAATTACGAAAAAAATTAGGTAAAAGTGTTTTAAATATGGGTTCTTCAGATTATTTGTCCCTTTCCCCTGAAATGAAGAAAACATTTAATAGTATTGTCAATACGAATTTAGAAGAATATTGTCAAAGAATGCCTGTAAAAACATTAATCGTTTGGGGTGAAAAAGACAAAGAAACGCCCCTTTATATGGCAAAGCGTTTAAATAAAAAAATAAGGAATTCAAGAATTTATATTATTAAAGGTGCTGGACATTTTTGTTTTTTAGATTGTCCATTTGAATTTTATAAAGTTGTTCGTGATTTTTGGGAGGAAATATGGTATATGTGAGCACATGTATATGTGTTATATTGTTTTTAATTTGGAGTGGTATTTTTATAAAAACTTATCAACTTTTTGCTTATAATATAAAAAATTTCTTAATATCGGTTTTTGAGTTTCATCTTGCAAATGGTGATAAAAGCAAGTTTGTTTTTACAAAAAGAATGTGCAGATTTTTATTTTTGTATGCAATAATATCCTTTGCAATTTTTTTTGTGATAAATTATTTCACTAAAAGTATTCCTTTAATTATCATAAATTATATTCTAATATTTATTTTATCCCCTGCCATTATAGTTGCTGTTCATTATATTATTAGTCCATTAGAAATCTTGATTAAAAAATTTTATATATCAAAAGCAACGAAGAAACTTGAAAAATTAAATATTATAAAAATAGGTATAACTGGAAGTTATGGAAAAACATCAACAAAAAATATTCTTGCAACAATTCTTGAAAAAGAATATAAAGTTTGTGTATCTCCTCAGAATTATAATACAGAAATGGGACTTACTAAAACAATTCTTGAAAATTTAGATGACCATGATGTTATAATTGCTGAAATGGGAGCAAGGCATATTGGAGATATAAAGTCATTAACAAAAATAATTAAACCTCAATATGGTATATTGACAACGATTGGAAATCAACATCTTGAAACATTTAAAACACTAGAAAATATTGAAAACACAAAGAATGAACTTCCATTAAGTATTCCTGAAAATGGCATTATGGTTTTTAATGGAGACAGCCCATCAGGTATTAAACTTTATAAAAATTATAAAGGGAACAAATACTTGTCTTGTTGTGAAGACGGTTATAGTTATGCAAAAAACATTATTACTGATGACAGTGGAAGTCGATTTGATATGATACTTGATAAAGATATTCTTCATATAGAAACAAAATTGCTTGGGAAATGCAATATCAACAATATAGTAACTGCATCAACACTCGCTCATCTTTTAGGTATAAGCAATAATGATATAGTTTCTGCTGTTAAAAGTTTATTACCTTCACCCCATAGGCTAGAACTAATTAAAAATAATTACTTTACAATTATAGATGACTCTTATAATTCAAATATTATTGGTGCGAAAGAAGCACTTGAAACATTAAGTAAATTTCAAGGAAGTAAAATTGTCGTAACCCCTGGTCTTGTTGAAATGGGAGAAGAACAATCTGATGTTAATTTTAAACTTGGGACGATGATTGCTGATGTTGCTGATTATATTATTATTATGAATGAAACAAATAAAAACTATATTCTATCAGGTGCGATTTCTCATAATTTTGATAGAGAGAAAATTTATTTTTGTTCATCTCGAAAAAGACAAAAGGAGTTATTACAGTTATTAACAAATAAAGGCTGTGTTGTTTTATTTGAAAATGATTTGCCAGATAATTATAAATAAAATTCTTACCGAAAAATCTCTTAAATTTTTATTTACTTAATTAAAATTATTGAAAAATGACAAAAATATTAAAATTTTTGATGAAAATTGAGCGTTATTTTTGATTTTTCAATAAAACGACCACAAATATTACGAATGTGAAGATTGAAGATTATAAAAAATAAAGGAGTGTTTATGAAAAATATTGCTGTATTTTATGGAGGGAAAAGTGTTGAGCACGATATATCAGTAATAACGGGTTTGCAAGCCATGAAAAATTTAAGTAAGACGTATAATGTTATACCTATTTATATTAAATCAGATGGAACTTTTATGACTGGAAAAAATTTGATTGAATCGCAAACATATTTAGATTTTGATAACAAAGTATTAAAATCCCGTAATATATCGTTTGTTTTAGGTAAACCCCAAATCATGGTTTTAAAAAATGATAAAGTCAAAAAAATAATTGATATTGATTGTGCATTGCTCTGCAATCATGGGCATGGAGGTGAAGACGGCTCTCTTCAAGGATTATGTGAATTATGTAATATGCCGTATACTTCCTGTTCAGTTGCATCAAGTGTTTTGTGCATGGATAAATGTTTGACAAAACTTGTTCTTAAAAGCGAAAAAATTCCAACTCCTATATATGAATATTTTGACATAAGTGAATATAAGGCACAAAAAATAGAAATATTAAAATCAATAAAAGATAATATTGGGTTTCCTTGTATTATAAAACCAGCGACTCTTGGAAGCAGTGTAGGTATTAACATATGTGAAGATGAAAGTTCTATTGAAAAGTTTGTTCAGCAGGCTTTTGTATATGATAATAAAGTTTTGGTTGAAAAATATATAGAAAAGGCCAGAGAATTTTGTTGTGCAGTTTTAAAAATTGATAATAAGATGTTTGCAAGCAATGTCCAAGAAATAAAGAAAGGGAAAATTTATACATTTCAAGATAAATATATTTATCAAAAGGAAAGGGAACAAAATGAATTATCAAAATCAATTGAGGAAAAAATAAAGAAATTTGCTAAATTATCATACAAAAGTTTGGAATGTGATGGGGTCGCTAGAATAGATTTTCTTTATGATGAAAAACAGAATAAACTGTATGTAAATGAAATAAATAGTATTCCTGGCTCGCTTGCTTTTAATTTATTTTCATCTTCATTTAACGATCTTTTGAATACTTTAATAAATGAGGCCATTTCAAGAAATGAAAGTAAAAAGGAAATTTGCTATCAATTTAGTTCAGAAGCAATAGAAAAGTTTATTTCTATGACTGACCATTTAAAATATAAAATGAATTGAAGATAATTAATAAAATTCGCTAAAAAATCTAATATTTTTTATAAAAAAAGTGTCATTTTTATAAAAAGATACTAATTATAATCAAGTTTAATTTGAAATTATTATTTTTTGTTAATAAATAAATTCAATTTTAAAGTATTTTTACAAATAATCTTTTATGCCGAAAATTATATTTTTTTAATTACTTTTGTAGATGTGGTCTAAATATGATTTTAATTAAATTACAATATATCAAGGAGATGATATAATGCTTTTTTCTGATATAATTCAAGATGTCGAACTTCAAAATTATAATGATAATTTGAATGGTGTAAATATTAAAGATATAAAAATTGATAGTAGAGCAGTAAAACAAGGCGATATGTTTATAGCATTAAAAGGAGAAAATTTTGATGGTAATGATGCCATTAAAGATGTGCTGATAAAAGGTGCTTCAGTGGTTTTGACTGACCAAGATATCAATGGATCCAATATTGTTAAAGTAAAAGATGCAAGGTCTGCTTATGCTAAGGTATGCAAAAATTTTTTTGGAAAGGCTTGTGATGATTTGAAAATAATTGGCGTTACTGGAACAAACGGAAAGACCACTATTTGTAATACAATAAAGGAATTATTGCAGTTTTCAGGTGCAAAAGTTGGTATAATTGGGACGCTTGGTGCAAGTTTTCAAAATAGTGTTATTGATACGGGTTTTACAACCCCTGATCCCTATTTATTGCATAAAATTTTTGCTGATATGAAAGAGCAAGGTGATGAATTTGTTGTTATGGAAGCATCTGCTCATGCACTTGCTCTTAATAAACTTGATGGTATAAAATTTGATATTGGAGTGCTTACAAATATAACTGAAGATCATTTAGATTACTTTAAAACCATGGATAATTATGCTAAAGCAAAATATAAATTATTTGACAAAGATAGAGTTAAACTTGGTATTGTTTGTGGAGATGATGATTATTGTGAAAAATTGATTTTAAACCCAAAAGTGCCAATGATTTCTTATGGTATTGGTGAAGAAAACGATGTATACGCTTCAAATATAGAAAAATCGTTTAACGGCTCTTCATTCAAGTGTGATTTTATGGGCGAAAAAACAAATTTTAAAACCAGTTTAGTGGGAGAGTATAACATAAGAAATGCACTTGCCAGTATTGCTGTTTGTCGTTCCTTAGGTCTTCCTGCAGATTTGATTAAACTTGGCATGAGTTGTATTAGCCCTGTCGAAGGAAGATTTAATGTAATAAAAATGGGAGGTCTAAATATTGTTATTGACTATGCTCATACCCCTGATGGTCTTGAAAATGTGCTTGAAACTGCAAAAGATTTAACAAATGGAAAACTTGTGGCAATATTTGGTTGTGGTGGCAATAGGGATAAATTGAAAAGACCTATCATGGGAAAGATAGCAGAGGAGATAGCAGATGAGGTGATTTTGACAAGTGATAATCCTAGATTTGAAGAGCCTATTGATATAATTAAAGAAATATGTGGTGGCATGAAAAGACATAAGGAAATGATTATTGATAATAGAAAAAATGCGATAGAGTATGCATTAGGACATTATAAGAATGGTGAAACTATAGTTATTGCTGGAAAAGGTGCAGAAAAATATCAAGATATTAAAGGTGTTAAATATCCTTATAATGATTTTGATGTAATATACAATTATTATCGTAAACACTTTAAAAAAATTGATAGTGAAAATCAAGCATCAATACATGAAGATGAAAAAGAATAAAATATTTTCAATAATTTTTTTAAAAATGAGATTTGTTTTTAATCTCATTTTTTTTGTGGAAGAGTTTTTAAATGTTGAATAATAATTAAAAATTAATAATTTTTAACAAAAAATCACAAAATTTTTATAAAATTATTGTATTTTTAATTAAAAATGTAATAAATTTAATAATTTACAAAAAATATTAATATATCTATATTGAGGTTATTTATGCTAAAATTTTTCTTAGTATTTCTTTTGGCAATCTTTATGTCAATTCTTTTGGGTTATCCTATTTTGAAGTTATGTAAAAAATTTCATTTATCGCAAACAATTCTTCATTATGTAGACAACCATTCAGGTAAAAGTGGAACTCCTACAATGGGTGGGTGGATTTTTATTCTGTCCACATTATTTTCATGTGCATTCTTTTTAAAGGATGATGCATTTATTGCGATTTTAGTTCTCCTTACTATGCTCGCTTATGGTTTACTTGGATTTTTAGATGATTTTATAAAGATAAAATTTCATAAAAACGAGGGGCTTAAACCATATCAAAAAATTATAGGACAAGTTGGTCTTGCTCTTGTTATTTCACTTTTCACTTATTTTAAAATTGGAAGTGATATAACTTTCTTTGGAATGAACCTTGATTTAGGCATTTTTATTATACCGTTTATAATTATTTTTTATGTTGCTGTAACAAATGCTGTAAATTTGACTGATGGGCTTGATGGGCTTGCAAGTGGAGTAAGTGGACCTTATTTAATATTTTTTGGAGTTATCATTGCAATAACATCACTTGGGGATAATTATGCTGTAATTAGTTTTGCAATGGTTGGTGCTTTGATAGGCTTTATTTTATTCAACTGTTTTCCTGCAAAAATATTTATGGGAGATACAGGTTCGCTTGCACTTGGTGGACTTATTGCATCACTTGCAGTGGTAACAAAGTTAGAACTGATTATGCCAATTATTGGTTTAATGTTTGTTTTGACTGCACTATCAGATATATTACAAGTGGGATATTACAAGAAAACTCACAAAAGAATTTTTAAAATGGCACCACTTCATCATCATTTTGAGAAAAGTGGTGTGCATGAAAATCGAATTGTAGCAGTATATATAGTAATAACAATGGTTTGTGGAATTATAACCTTGTTAGGATATTTTGCTGTTACAGGAGTAATATGAAAATAAATTTTAAAGGTAAAAAAGTTTTAGTTTATGGTATGGGCATAAGTGGCCAGGCTGCCTGTCGTCTTCTTCATAATCAAGGGGCATGTGTATCGATTTATGATGATGAAGAAAGATTTGTAAATATTTTTAATTATGAAAAAAATCCTTTATTAAAAAAATATGATGTTATAGTTGTAAGTCCAGGAGTTAAACTTTTAGGAAATCAACTTATAACTCATTTTATAATGAATAGAACATTAATAATAAGTGAACTTGACCTTGGGTTTATGTTTTGCAGGGGAAAGGTTATTGGAATAACAGGAACTAATGGGAAAACGACAGTTACTTCATTGACTGGTGAAATTTTTAAAAAGGCAGGAAAGAAAACTTTTGTTTGTGGGAACATTGGTCTGCCGATATGTTCAATAGCAGAAAAAACAGACAAGAATAGTTTTATAATATGTGAAGTGAGCAATTTTCAATTAGAAGGTAGCAAATATTTTAATGCTGATGAAGTTTGTATTTTAAATTTAGCACCTGACCATATAGATAGGCATGGAACATTTGAAGAATATGTTAGGGTTAAAAGTAAAATTATTTCAAATAAGGGCTCTCAAAAAGTTGTTTTAAATTTTGATGATAATTTAGTCAATTCGCTAAAAAAATCAAAAAAAATAATGTATTTTTCAAAAAAAATCTTAAATAAAGGCGTATTTTTGAAAAATAATGCAATTTATCATAATAAAACAAAAATTATTTCTATAAATGATATACCTTTGTTTGGAGAGAAAAATTTAGAGAATGTAATGGCTGCTACTGCGTTGGCAGTCAGTTATAAAATAAAGCCTACAGTAATAAGAAATGCCATTTTAGGTTTTTCTGCACCTCCACATCGACTTGAATATTTGGGTAATATTAATGGTGCAAGTGTGTTTGATGATTCTAAAGCGACAAATATCTCTGCCACTATATCTGCAATAAATTCACTTGGAGAGCAAGGACTTGTATTGCTACTTGGTGGACAAAATAAAGATTGTCAATTTGATGAAATTTTTAATAAGAATTATAACTTTGAAAGTATTTTATGTTTTGGTCAGGCTGGCGAAGAAATATTTAATTGTGCCACGAAATATGGTTATAGTCCTATGTTGTTTCCAAGCATGAAAGCGGCCAGTTATTTTGCCAAAAATAATGCTTGTCAAGGTCAGAAAATTCTTTTAGCACCAGCATGTGCAAGTTTTGATGAATTTGCTTCTTATTCTGTTCGAGGTGAAGTTTTTAAGGAGATAATGTTTGGAACGTTTGAAAAAATCGAAATGTCGTAGTGATACCATATTGATAATTGCCATAGTTCTTGCACTAGTTTGCTTTGGGTGTTTAATGGTTTATAGTGCAAGTTTTTATAGTGCAAACTATCATTATGGCAACAAATATTTTTTCTTAATAAAACAAATTATCGGGGTAGTCATGGGCATTTGTGCCATGATTTTCTTCATATTTTTTGATTATCACCTTCTTGCAAAATATAAATGGTGGATTGTTGGTATAACATTCGTTTTGCTTGCTTTAGTTTTTATTCCAGGTCTTGGTATGGAAAGTTATGGTGCAAAAAGGTGGGTCTCATTGTTAGGATTTTCTATCCAGCCCTCCGAAATTGCAAAGTTTGCATTTGTAATATTTGTTGCGGCATATATGTCTGAAAATCATGATAAGGTAAAAACTTTAAAAGGATTACTACCTGTTTTAATCGTTGGGGGATTAATGTGTGTTTTAATCATGCTTGAACCAAGCATGAGTGTAACAATGTGTATATGTTTTGTAACACTTTTTATGTTAATAATTGGTGGAATGAGCAAAAAACATACACTTATGTTTTCAATCCCAGCAGGTGCTATGGTGCCTTTTCTAGTAATTTTAGAGCCTTATAGATTAAAGAGATTGCTTGCTTTTATAGATCCTTGGGCATCTCCACAAGGTGAAGGTTTTCAACTTATTCAATCGTTATACTCTTTAGGAGATGGTGGTTGGTTTGGAGTAGGTCTTTTTAATTCTAGACAAAAATATTTATTTTTACCTTTTGCAGAGTCAGATTTTATTTTATCAATTATTGGTGAAGAAATTGGTTTTATTGGCACAACTTTTTTGATGATTGTTATATTATTTTTAGTTTACCGATTGGTTAAAATTGCACTTGGTGCAAAAGATAGATTTGGTGCAATGCTTGTAAGTGGAGTTGCATTTATTATAGCAGTTCAAACCCTTCTTAATATTGCTGTTGTTACAGGTTCTATTCCACCAACAGGACTTCCATTACCATTTATATCAAGTGGTGGGACTTCTGTTATGGTTTTTATGGCAGGCATTGGAATATGTTTAAATGTATTAAGACAAAGCAGTGGGCAAGATGTAAAAGTGGTAAAATTAAAAACGTTAAAAAACAAATTGATCAACACTAAAAAAGAGAACTAGATTTTAGTTCTTTTTTATTAATATATTTAATAAAATGACGTCATTTTCGTTTGACAAAAATCGGGGGGGGATAATAGATAGTGAAGATATAGGGGGATTATTATGTTATTCGATTTATTTTTTAACAATCATGGTTCTTATGAAGTTTTAGCGAAAGTAAGAAAACATTATTTTGAAAAAGAAAAAGAAATAATTTTGTTGATTGATGCAGATGGTAAATATGATGCTGAAAAAATAGCAAAAAGACAATTAAAGGATAATGGTTATAGTAATATTGATATTATGTCTGTGCGTTTAAAAAAGTATAAATAAATTATAAATGATTAAGTCAAATAATGTTATATATCAATAATTATAATTTATTAACCAAATATCAATTATTTTTATTTGTTATAAAATAATTAAATTTTAGGAGGTGTTTTTGGATAATATTGAAACTTTAGATATTCTTATTGTATTTGTTAAGGGGTATAAGAATAACATAATTGAGTCAATAATTGATGGTAAATTGTATAATATTTATAGTTGTCGGTATTTATTAGGTCAAATTCTCAGACAATTTTATATCCCAAGTGAACGATGGTTTATTTCAAAAAAAAGCAAAAAATTTATGGGATAAGTTGACGAAAGAAAAAATAGAAAATCATCATTATAATGACAAAATAATTTGTTGTAATGAAGAACCTATAGAAGTTAAAATTTATAAAGGTGCAGAATTGAAGTTTGAAAAAAGAATATTACATAAAGGAGATAAATTTAAGTTTAATTCTATTTTTCATGAAGAACATATCATTCCAGTTTATTCAATAATTAATGAATTATGTAATTTAAATAGTCTAACTTATGCAAATGTAACAAAAGTTTTAGAAAAGATGGCTATGTGTAGAATGTTAAAAGAAGAAGATAAAAAATTGAATTTAAATCATTTTAAATTTAAAAGACCAAATAGTGTTGAAAAAATATTAATCGAAGTTTATTCTAAAGTAGGAATAGAGATTTGTGAAATTTAAATTAAGTTTAAATGTAAAAAAATCAATTTTTTTGGTGAAAATTCATATAAAATAATTATGAGTAGTTTTTATGTTGTTGGTGGAAATAAATTAAATGGTGATATTTATATAGATTGTGCTAAAAATGCCCTTCTTCCTATACTCGCTTGTTCTATAATGACTGAAGAGGAAGTTGTTTTAAAAGATGTTCCTCGGTATAGCGATGTTGTTGCAATGTGTAACATAATTGAGTATTTAGGGGGAATTGCAGACTGGCAGGATAATAATCTTATTATAAATTGCAAACATGTTTATAAAAGTGATGTTCCAAATGTTCTTGCTTGTCCTGTGCGTTCTTCTATTTTTACCCTAGGTCCAATTCTCTCAAGATTTAAAAAAGCAAAAGTTAGTTATCCAGGCGGATGTGATATAGGTTTGCGACCTATAGATATACATATTTCAGGTATAAAGACTCTTGGTGGCAAAGTTGTTGAGAAAAATGGTTATATTTATGCTGATGGGGGAAATATTAAAGGCGGGAATGTGATGCTATCATTTCCTAGTGTTGGTGCTACTGAAAATATTATGATGCTTGCTTGTTTAATTGAGGGAGAAACCAAAATAATTAATCCAGCACGTGAACCTGAAATTATTGACCTTCAAAACTTTATTAATTGTTGTGGTGGTTTTGTGCAGGGGGCAGGAACTAATGAAATAATTATAAGGGGAGTTAAGAGATTGCATGGTTGTTGTTATAAAACTATTCCTGACCGTATTGAAACTGGGACATTTATGATTGCTTGTGCTATGTGTGGTGGTAAATTGGTATTAAATAATGCTAATGCTGAACATAACCAAGAACTTATAACAAAACTTAAGAAAACTACTTGCAAAATAAATGTATTAAATGATAAAATAATAACTGAAAGTGAAGGCAAACCTGTTTCATTTGGAGAAATTGAGACTGCTGTTTATCCAGGTTTTCCGACAGATTTACAAGCACAAATGATGGCACTTGCATCTGTTAGTGAGGGTTATTCATTAATACTTGAAAACTTATTTGAGGCAAGATTTAAGCATGCAGGTGAACTTTTAAAGATGGGTTGTGATATTAGATTTAAAAATGGTGTTTGTGTTGTTCACGGAAAAGAAAAAATTTATGGTGCTGATGTTGTAAGCACAGACCTTCGAGGAGGTGCGAGTCTGGTTTTGGCTGGTCTTCGTGCAGAAGGGTATACCACTATTGATAATGTTGAATTAATTGATAGGGGATATTATAAATTAGAAGAAAAATTATCAAGTGTTGGGGCTGATATTAAAAGGATTTAGTAGTATTAGTCAGTGATGTCCCAAATTTAACTAGTTAAATTTGGAGGTTTGCTTTAGCAAACGGCACAATAGAATAATTGTGCGACATCACTGATTGAAGGCTAATGTCATTTTTTAATAAAATTAAAAATATAAAGGAATTTTTATATGAAAAAAGTTTGGATAATTGCATTGAGTGTTGTTGTTGGAATAATAGGGCTTTTGGTCTTATTATCTTTTACACTTTTTTCATTGAAAGATGTAACTATAGATTTTAGGACAAGCATAGAAAAAATAAGTTTAACAAAAGAAGAGATTATTGAAAAAGGTGATTTCAGTTATGGAAGTTCTGTGTTTTTCCACGGCAAAAATGACTATATAGAAAATATTGAAGATTCAGATCCATATATCAAAGTAATTAATATTGAAACTGTATTTCCATCTAAATTTGTTATTCATATTGCAGAAAGACAGGAAATTTTTGCTATTGAGAATAGTGGCGAGTTTTTAATTTGTGATGATGATTTTAAAGTCTTAAGAAAAGTTGACAGTTTTTCATCTTCTCAAGATAATCCTATTTTATTGAGTGGCATTCAAATTACAAACGAAGTGATAGAAATAGGAGACTTTTTGAATGTTGAAAATTTTGTAAATATCTATTCTGTATTATATGGTTTTAATTATCCTTTAGGACAACAAAAATCAATAATTGAACAAATCAATTTTATGACAATATATGATGATGTTATAAAACAAAATCAATTGGCTTTTGAAATGAAAATGTTTAACGGGCAGACATATTTGATAAAAAATTGCAATTATGGACTTAAGGCAAAATTAAAATTATTTACTGATGTATATGCTCAAATCTTTACGTATATAGGTAAAGAAATAAATGATGGGCATATATTAACAGAAGAAGATTTAAAAACGTGCACAATTGAAATAAAAAATTACTATGATTACACATCTCATGGGGAAGATGATTGCTATTTTGATATAATATTAAAAAATAATAATTAAACAAAAACGACTTTAAATTAATAAAAAAAATTAAAAAAATATATATTTTTATATTTTTTATACAAAAAAGCATATTTTAAAATATGCTTTTTTATTATTAAATTATCAAATTGTAAAATCTATTCATTAAATATATTATTTGTAGAAGTGTCAGTTTCTTCATTATCGCCAAAAAATAAATTTTCACCAATTTCTTCTTTAGGGTGTTTTGCAAGTTCTTCTCTGCACGCTTTTAATAAAGGTTGTTGAAGGTCTGTTAAATTTCCATTGTATTGAAATGCGGCAACTTGATCGTGTCCACCACCACCAAACTCTGAAGCAATTAAACCAACATTAACATTATTTTTGCCTCTCATGCTGATATAGTAAGAATTATCTTCTTGTTTGATTGCAAGCACAGCAATATCAACACCTTTGATTTCTATTCCATGATTTACAATACCCATTGTATCTTCAAATGTTGCATCAGCATTTGCAAGGTCTTGTTTTGTAAGTTTCATGAGTGCTATTCTATCAGAACTTAAAAATCTTAATGAACTTAATGCTTTTTGAAGTAAATAAGCCTTTGACTTTGTATTGTTTTTAAAGAAATGTTCATTCAGTGCTTCGATATTTATTTTTCGCTCCACCATTTCTGTGATTATTTTATGGGTGTATATAGTTACATTTTGAGATAAATTGTTTGTATCTGTAATTATACCTGAATAGATTAAATTACATACCTCATCAGAAATAAAATATTTTTTTATTTTTGCTAATATATAGATGCCTTCACAAGTTGAAGATGTCTTAAGAACCAAGTTATTTTCGGCAAAATTAGTATTAGTTGAGTGGTGGTCAATATTTATAGTTTTTTTTGAACTAAAGAATAAACTTTCATATTTCCCCATTCTTTCAGGTGTTGAACAATCAACACTTATTGCAAGGTCATATTTTTCACAATTTTGAACATTTGTTTCAATATTTTTAATCATTGCACCATTAATTTCGTTAATTTCCTGTGCATCTACAAAAATATCAATTTGTTTTTCTTGAATTCCTTCTGGTAGATTTTGTTTTATAAGTTTTTTTAATGCAACAGCAGATGCGATAGTATCAGCATCTGGCATTGTATGACAAAAAATTGCAATATTTTTACTTTGTGCTATATCTTCAAGGCATTGTCTTAACGAACGCATTATTCCTCCTTAAGTAAAGCATATATATTATACTAAATATTATATATTATTGTCAAATTTTACAATTCAAATTTTAGTATTATAAGTTATTGACAAATTTTTTATTTTGATTTAAACTATATTCGATAGATTAAAAGTTATGTTTTAATTAGTTTGTGAAGGGTGTTTATGAAAAAAGAAAAGTTTGTTTTGGTTTTTGACATTGGTTCTTCAAAACTGCGAGCAATGTTTGCTGGTAGAGGACTTAATAACACTTTTAATATTAAAGGTTATAAAGAGATTGAGTATGATGGATTTTATGAAGGGAATTTTTTAAAACAAGAAAAATTATCAAATCTTTTTCAACAAATTATAGAAGAACTTGATATTGAACCTAATAAAAAGATTAACAAAGTATACATAGGTGTGCCTGCAGAGTTTTCTTCTGTTCGCAGTAGTGAAGTTTCAATAAATTTTGGTGATAGAAGAAAAATAAAAAAGGCTGATATTGATTCTTTATTTTATATGGCAAGTGAAAAAGCAAAGAGTGCTGATGTTGAAGTAGTTAGTGTAAATCCTATAAATTATTCTCTTGACGATGGGAGATTTACTTTGACTCCTATTGGAGAAAGTGCGAATTCTATATCTGCAAATTTATCAATAATTTATGCTGACAAAGAATACATAGAACTCTTTAATTCTATTGTTGCTGGTTTAAATTTTGAAAGCGTTGAATATATTTCAGAACCTCTTGCACAAGTATTATTTGTTATGCCAAAAGAAAAGAGAGAAGATTTATCTCTACTTGTCGATGTCGGAGATTTGACAACTAGCATCGCATTTGCAAAAGGTGAAGGACTTATTGGTCTTACTTCATTTTCAAGAGGTGGGGGATTTATTACAAATGATTTGTCTGAAGCATTTGACCTTTCAATGGGAGAGGCTGACAGACTTAAAAGACAAATTGTTTTATCATTAAAGGGAAAGCAAAACGATTTTTATGAATTAACGCTTGACCTTGGAAAGGTTGAAAAAATTATGCTTAATAGTGCAAACGAAGTTGCAGGTTATAGAATTGATGAACTAGCCCAAGTTATTGCAAAGTGCGTGCAGATGTATTCTAAAGAATATCTTACCTATCTTCCTGTATATTTGTCTGGTGGTGGTATAAGCAAAATTAAAGGTGGACGAGATTATCTCGCAAAATGCCTAGGAAGAAATATAACTTATGGTGTGCCACCAATACCTGGAAAAGATAAACCAGAATATGCTTCTATTTATTCGCTTGTAAATTCTGCTTTAAGTTCACAAGAAACTAATTAAGATTAAATTATAAATATTTTCATTTTACAAAAGAAAAATTGTGTTTATATCTTGTAATTTTTTAAAAATGTGCTATAATTGAAAATGTATAAATATACAGAAAAAATGCCAAAATTGCAACATAATACATTTTATAAAAAATTTTTATAGAAATGATTGCAAATTTATTCAAAAAGTATTACAATTAATGTAACAAAATAATCAAGGAGATTTTTATGGAAAACAATTACAATACTTCAGCAACCAAAATCAAAGTTATTGGTGTTGGTGGAGGTGGAAACAACGCTGTTAATCGTATGATTGATGCAGGTGTAAGTTCTGCTGAATTTATCGCTGTTAATACAGATCAACAGGCTTTACTTTTAAGCAAGGCTGAAACAAGACTTCAAATTGGTGAACGTCTTACAGGTGGTCGTGGGGCTGGTGCTAAACCTGAAATAGGACAAAAGGCAGCAGAAGAAAGTAAAACTTCTTTAACTGAAATGTTAAAAGATGCAAACCTTGTATTTATTACAGCAGGTATGGGGGGTGGAACAGGAACAGGTGCTGCACCTGTAATTGCTCAAATTGCTAAAGAACTTGGAATATTAACAATTGCTGTTATCACAAAACCTTTTAGTTTTGAAGGGCCTGTAAGAGCCAAAAATGCTGATGAAGGTCTTGAAAAATTAAGAAAATATGTAGATGCTTTGGTTGTTATTCCAAACGAAAAACTTCTTCAAATTGTTCCTAAAAAGACACCTATAATGGAATCTTTCAGATTTGCAGATGATGTTTTAAGACAAGGTGTTCAAGGAATATCTGACCTTATAGTTTTCCCAGGACTTATTAATCTTGACTTTGCTGACGTTACAACAATTATGAAAGATAAAGGTCTTGCTCACATGGGTATTGGTTATGGTGCAGGAGATAATAAAGCATTAGAGGCTGTTAAACAAGCAGTTGCAAGTCCTCTTCTTGAAACAACTATAGAAGGAGCAACAGGTCTTCTTATTAACATAAAAGGTGGTAATGATCTTACTCAAGATGATATTAGTGAGGCTGCTGCACTTGTTCGTGAAGTTGTTGCACCTGATTGCAATATTATTCTTGGAACAAGTATTGATGAAAATATGCATGATGAAGTTGAAATTACTTTAATTGCTACAGGTTTCCAAAATCCTAATGACAAGAAAAAAGAGGAAGAGAAAAAAGCACAAGAAATGGAAAAAGCACGTTCTATTGGAAATATGGGACAAGAAAGAAGTCCTTTCTCTGCTAGAAGTATGTTTTCAAATTATGTTCAAAAAGAAAAGGAAGAAGAAATGTCAAGACCAGATGTTTCAATTGAAAGAAATAATCAAAATCTTGGTTCTTCAAGAGTTGAAGTTAAATCTTCAAATGTTCCACCATGGATTGAAAAACTTAGAAAAAATAAAAGATAATTAATTTAAAAAAACAGCATTTTGCTGTTTTTTTTGTTTATATTTTTGATTTTAATAAATATATGATAAAATAAATAATAGAGAATTAAAAGAGAAGTAAATGAGAAAGAAGAAAAGAATTAAACATCCTTTAATTTTATATATGGGGTTAGCCTTAATTCCTTTTATAGGCGGAACTATAATGCTCTTTTTAGATAAATATTTAAACTTGGCAGAATATGTAAATTTGATAGTTGGAATTTCTTTAGGTGTATATGCTTTAGGTTGGCTTATATTATTTTTTAAAAATTTTTCTAAAATTATCAGTCGTGAAGAAAAAACAAAAATTACACAAATAAAATTAAATGCTTTTAATAATAAGCGTTTTACATTAATTCAAAAACGATGTGTTATAGCAAACTTTATTCTTATTTTAGGTGGATTATGTGTTTATTTGGCTTGGTTTATTTTTATTCCACTCACAGAATTTGGTGATATAGGTTGTATAATTTTTGGAATTGTATCTATAGTGTTTACTATATTGGGTGCAATATTTAGTTTTGTTGTTCCACAAAAAATGTTAGTTTATCAAAATGGTTTACTTATTATAAATACGAAAGATATTTATAGAACAATAAAACCAAGCGAACTTAAGTCGTATAGCAAAGTAAGTAGTTATCCAAAAGATAAAAATCGTTATAGACAAGATTTGTATAGTGATGTAGTTTTACATTTAGAAAATGAAGATATAACATTAAGAAAAGCAGATTGTGAAATGTTTTTAAAGCAGATTGTAAAAGTAATTAAAGAAATAGAACAAAATTTTAGTGATTAATATAATAAACTTAAGTTTAATTATAAATACATTGAATAGATTGACTTTAATAGATTATTTTAATATCATATTTACATGAAAAAAATAGGATTTTTTATTTGTAATATTGTTTTTGTGTCAATTTTTTTGATATCAGGTTTTTTGTTTATCTCTTGTGGGGAGAAGAAACCAATTTTATCAAATACAAATTTCCCTGTGGGTGTTTGGTGGTGGGATAATCGTTTGTCAAATGATTATTTGATTTTTGCAAGTGAGAACAATGTAGACGAAATTTATTATTATACGAGCGATTTTAGTCAGAAAAATGCTGATTTTATTAAAGAATCAAATAATCTTGGTATTAAAGTCTATTGGCTTTGTGGTGAATATCAATGGCTTGATGATTATAATCTTTTTTATGAAGAAATGGAAAAGTTTGAACAATTTCAAAATAATCAAATAAATAAGTTTGAAGGTGTGCATATAGATCTTGAGCCACATCAACATCCAAATTGGAATAGCAATAAAGAAGAGTTGATTGTTCAGTATATAGATTTTGTTAAAACTATAACTAATAAATATAAGTTTATTAAATTTGATTTTGATTTGCCATTTTGGCTTGAAGATATTATAAATTATGATGAAAAAACGCAAGAGGCATTCAAGTATGTTATTGATTATGCAAATAGAGTTTTTGTTATGAGTTATAGGGATAGTGCTGAAGATATGGTTAATGTTGCAATGGAAGAACTTCAATATGCAAATGAAAAAGAAAAACAGATTTTTATATCTGTAGAAACTGGTGAGGAAGAAGATATTGTTACTTATTATGAAGAGGGGAAAGAATACCTTTATAGTCAAATAGAGAAATTGGATAAAATAATTAATCAAAATTTTGGTTTGGCAATACATCATATAAAGTCATGGTATCAACTGAAAGATTAATTAAAAGTTAGATTTAAAATCTAACTTTTTTAAGTTATGTGTGATATTAAAGAATAGTTTTAAAATATTGAGTTCAAAAATTCAAAATAATATAATTAATGATTTTTATATTTATTATTCGCAATTTTTCTCTTATGTTGATTTTTTTATTTTGTTTTAAACTATAAAAAAGAGGGGAATATGGAAATTGTAGTTGAAATATCTCTTTGCATAAATTTATTTTTAAACTCCTTTATATTAAAATTAACAGAGCGTTTTCTTCGTGAAAAGGCAAGATTATGGTTTGTTTCTGCTTTATTTGGAACAACTATTTCACTTATCTCTCCTCTTTTTTCTCTTCCTTTTTATGCTAAAATATTGTTACAAATTGCTGTAGCATTTATTATGATATGTATTTCTTTTAGATATTCAACTTTTAAAAAATTTATTTTGACATTTTTGGTGTTTATTTTAACTACTTTTATTTTTGGTGGTGGTTGTTATGCTTTGCAAAATATAATAGGTCAATTTCCGATATTTATTGTTGTTATAATATCGAGTATTATATATTTTGCCTGTTGTATCGTCTTGCATTATCAACACAAGGCAAGTATTATAAAAAATTTCACTTATAAAGTTATTTTAAAAGATGGGCAAACAAAAGTAGAAGAAGAAGGATTTTTAGATAGTGGGAATATGTTATATGATACGATTACAAAGAAACCGATTATTCTTGTTACTTTTGAAGTATTTCATAAATTTTATAATGATATATCATATTTATCTGCTTGGTCAAAAAAGTTTAATGAAAGTTCTATAAAAAACGGACATTACATAAAGATAAATAGTGTAGGAAGTGGGACAAGTATTTTTGTTTTTACTGTAGATGAATTGTCAATAGGGGAAAACAAAACTTTCAAAAATGTAATGCTGGGATTGTCATTTTCTGGTTTTGAAAAAAGTTTTGGCAAAAATATATTGCTACATAGTGAACTTGTATAATTTAATAGGATAGGAGGATTTATGCAATTTATATTTAAAATAAGAAAATTTTTATATGATTTATTTCATAAAAATAGTTTGCTCAAGGTTGAAAATATTGTTTGTTATGTGTGTGGCAATGAAGAGTTCTTGCCTCCACTTGATAGCGAAGAAGAAAATAGATTGCTTTTATTAAAAGAACAAGGTGATTTATCAGCATCTGAGAAATTAATAGAGCATAATTTGCGTCTTGTTGCTTATATAGCAAAAAAATTTGAGAATACAAATATAGATTTTGAAGACTTGATTTCTACAGGAGCAATCGGTCTTATAAAAGCAGTCCGAACTTTTAAAGTTGACAAAAATATAAGGCTTGCAACTTACGCTTCTAGATGTATTGAAAATGAGATTTTAATGCAAATAAGAAAAACTACAAAAATAAAAAATGATATAAGTTTGGACAAACCTTTATGTGAAGATTATGATGGTAATCAATTAGTATTATCCGATATAATTCCTTGTGATGATGATATAGAAGAAAGAACAGTTGATGAACCTGCAGATAAGGCACTTATTTATGAACTTATTTCAAAGTTAAATAATAGAGAAAAAGAAATTATGATATTGAGATATGGATTAATGGGACAGGAAGAACTTACTCAAAGAGAAGTTGCGATAAAACTGGGAATTAGTCAAAGTTATATTTCAAGACTTGAAAAAAGAATTTTAGGTGATATGAAGATTGAATTAGAAAAACAAATGTCTTTATAAATAATGATTGAAAAAAAATAAAAAATAAATAAAAATAAAATTTATTTTTTATTTTTTTGTTCATTAATAGAAAATTTATTTTAAAATAATGTTATTTTAATTTTAAAATATATTTTTAAAAAATAATAAAGATTTTATATAATTTTTGTTTTGATTTTTATAAACTTTTTAGATTTGACGCTTTACCATTTTATGAAAATAAAATTTTAGTATACGTAAATTATATTTTTTTGTCATTTTTTGTTTTTTGTGTATAAGAATATAATGCAATGCTAAAGATATTTCTTATCAGGAGGTATGAAATGTCTTCAAGAGTATGTATTGCAGGAGTAGATACAACCAAACTTCCTAAACTTACTAATGCTGATATGGTTGATTTGATGAAAAAAATTAAACTTGGCGATGAAAGGGCGAGAGAATATTTTGTTGTTGCTAATCTTCGGTTGGTTTTATCTGTCGTTCATAGATTTGGTGCAAGAGGGGATAGGGCTGACGATATGTTTCAAGTTGGATGCGTAGGTCTTATGAAAGCCATTGATAATTTTGATGAAACATTAAATGTTAAATTTTCAACTTATGCTGTTCCTATGATTATAGGCGAAATTAGACGATATTTAAGGGATAATAATTCAGTTAGAGTTTCTCGTTCGTTAAGAGATGTGGCTTATAAAGCATTGCAGGCGAAAGAGGAATTATCAAAAAAGTCAGTTGAAGAACCATCTATTGATGAAATATCTAATATAATTAATATTCCTTCAAAAACAATTACTTTTGCTTTAGATGCGATTAGTGATACCGTTTCATTAAGTGAACCTGTTTATACTGATGGCAGTGATACAATTCATTTGCTTGATCAAATTGCTGATACAAAACACACAGATGAAAATATTTACGAAAATCTTTCAATAAAAGATGCGATTAAAACTCTATCCGATAGAGAGCGAGAAATTCTTCTTATGAGATATTATATTGGAAAGACACAAACTGAAGTTAGTGAAGAAATTGGAATTAGTCAAGCACAGGTATCACGACTTGAAAAAAATGCTTTAAAAGTAATTAAAGAATTTTTAGTTTAATTGTCATAAATTATATAATAATGTCATACTCTTAAAATGTGGAAAGTTCATTTATAGAATTAAGATGTAAAGAAGTTGTAAATATTTTAGATGGAAGAAAGTTGGGACATATTATAGACCTTGTTTTTGATTTAGGTTCTGCTCGTGTTCTTGGATTTATTGTTCCAGGAGAAAAAACAGGGTGGAATGTATTTAAAAATTCAAATCAATTATTTATTCCTTATGGTTGTATTGTTAGAATTGGGGAAGATGCTATTCTTGTCGAATTGCCTGCTCAAGGTGTTCCGACAAATCCATATATATTGACAGGCAGTCAAAATAATAAAAAATAATTTTTTTATGGGACATTGTTCTCATATTTTTTATTTTATTTTTGATTTCTTTATAAATGCAAAAAGAAATGACAGGTTTTTGTTTAGATATTGACAAAATTCGCAGTCAGTTATATAATTTCTTTAGGAGAGATTAAATGCAAGATTTTAATAAATTACCTGTAAATTATATAGTTAAAAATGAGGGGAAAATTGTTGATATAACTGGACAAAAAAATTATATTAAAAATAAAGTTATTCATATTGTTGCTTCAAAAATTGACGATAAAGTTATTGAAAGTATAAAAAAAATTGTTGAAAATAAAGATGTTAGGCAAATTGTTGTAAACAGGACTAAATTATTATTCTCACCACTTGAATTAAGACGTTTAAAAATTTTAGAAAATTATTTAAATAGTTCAGAGGCATTAAATGGTAAGTTAAAACTTGAATTCCTTGAGCAGTCAACTGTATATAATTTTAACGAAATTAAAGAAGTTAATGACAAATTAGTAAAAGAAGCAAAAGTAATAAAAAACGGATTCGTTGAAATGGCAGATGGGAGAAAAAGACCATTTTCACCACTTGAAAAATTATATGCTATTCATATTTTAGTTTCTAATAACGAATATAAAGCAAATGATATGGCAAATGGCGATGATACACGAAATCTATATTCTATTTTGCAAGATGATAGAAAGGGAATAGTTTGTCTGGGTTATGCAAATTGGTTTAAAGCACTTGCAGGATTGGTTGATCCAAAACACCAAGATTTTAAAGTAGAAGTTGTTGCAAGTTTTTCTCCACGTGAAAGAAAAGAAAATTATGAATATGAAAAAATTTCTGACGAAAAAGTTTATACTAATATATATTCAGAAAATGAAAGACATTTCCATGCAACCAATATTGTTTTAGTTGATGATGAATTATACAAAGTTAAAGGTATTTATCATAATGACAGCACATTTGATTGCATTAATCCAGAATATAAAAAATCTACTTTTTTACATTTTATGTGGCCTTTTGGTGGTTATATGAAAGCAAATAAAAGTTTTATTCCTCTTAAAATTCTGCATCCTAAATTGACTCAAGCAAGAAATTTATCAAGTTTGGTTCTTGTAGATGATTCTAAACTTAAAATTTCAAAAAGTTATTTAAAATATTTGAAAAATCCTAAGAAAAAGATTTATTTAAAACAAAAAGAAAAAACTTATAGAATCTTAAGCAGTCAAATAGATAAGGCAAAAAAGTTACATCTTTCTATGGGAAAAGAGTTTATGTTGCGAAAAGACTCAAAAGAAAAAATTTTCGAAGAGCATAAATATAATTCATGGGAAAGCGCGATTAAACAATATATAAAAGATAATACAGGAATTTATATTGATAATAAAAATTTTATTAGTTATTATAACCATGGTGGCGTTTTCCCTGATTTTGATAGTTTAAATGACGAACAAATCATTGATTTAAGAATAACAATTATGGGTGAAAATTATAGAAATGCTAAAAAAGAAATAGTTACAAATTATAAAACAGAAGGCGTAGATCAAAGTAAGGCTTTAAAAGATTTTATTTCTTACAATAATAAAAAAAGGGAGTTAAAAACAATTAAAGTAATTAATGACAAAGATATTCGTCAAATTCTTCCTGAAATTCAAGAACTTTATAAAATTGATGCAGATGAAGTTTTAAGATTAATTACTTTTCAACCAGATTTTATTCAAAAATACATTTTACCATCTTATATAAAAAATTCTTCACTAGATGATTTTAGAGCCAATATAGATAACATCATATCAAATGGTGAACTTAGATATGATGATGTATCTAGGGCTATGGCAGAAAAAGAACGCAAAGGTTTCAAGAAACTTGAAGAGAACGAAAATGAAACTGAAATTATTATAAATTCAATGATGAGAATTAAGGATAATGTTTATAATTATCTAAAAACAATTTCAGAAGAAAAATTAAAAGAGTCTAATTTTGATTTGACTAGACTTGAAGATGAAGGAGTTAATAAAGAATAATAAAAAATCCACTAAATAAAATAGTGGATTTTTATTATATTTTTACATATTTTCTAAAAGTTTTTTAAATGAATCAACATCTTTGAAATGTCTATAAACTGAAGCAAACCTAACATAAGCAACTTCATCTAGGTTTTTTAATGCGTCCATAACCATTTCACCTAGTTCTGAAGATTTAATTTCTTGAGTGAGACGATTTTGAATTGTTTTTTCTATATCTGAAACTATACCATCAATTTGTCCCATACTAACAGGTCTTTTTTCGCATGCCTTAATAATTCCATTTTTTAATTTTGAAGCATCAAAAGATTGTCTTGAGCCATCATTTTTTATTACTAAAATAGGTGTAGTCTCAACTGTTTCATAAGTAGTAAATCTTCTTCCACATTTTAAACATTCTCGTCTTCTTCTAATTGAATTTGTTTCATCGCTATTTCTAGAATCTAAAACTTTACTTTCTTCGCCACCACAATATATACATTTCATAATTTTACTCCTTATACAAAATATAGCATATAATAGTTTTTTTTACAAATATTTTATCAATTTTGAAAACTTAAAGTGGTTTTTGTGTGTAAAAGATTAAGTTAATATAAATTAATACACTGCTAATTGCATATAGCATATTTATATTGCATAGTTTAAAGTATGGACAATTTACTTAATATTAAGCAAGGTGAATATTGCACTATAAATCAAATCTCTTTATCTTCGCCACCGGCTATTCATAGAAGGCTTTTAGACCTTGGTTTTACTAAAGGGCAAAAGATTAGGACGATTGGTAAATCATTTTTAAAAAAAGCATATTTAATAGAAATAAGGGGATATGTATTGACATTGAGAAAAGATATTGCAGCATATATCTTGGTCAATTAAATTAGTTATGTATAAAAGGCTGAAATAATGATAAATGTAAATCTAGTTGGAAATCCTAATACTGGTAAAACAACTTTGTTTAATAGTTTAACTTCTTCACATGAGCATGTTGGAAACTGGCATGGCGTTACTGTAGAAGAAAAATCAAAGTGTTATAAATTTAAGAATGAAGAAATAAATATAGTAGATTTGCCTGGTATATATTCTATGACATCTTTAAGTTATGAAGAAAAAGTTGCTTGTGATTATATTTTAAAACATAAAGATCGTTTGATAGTAAATATATGTGATGCAAGCAACTTGCAAAGAAATTTATATTTAACATTAGGTCTTATGGAATTAGGTTGTCATATAATTTTAGCAGTAAATCAAATAGATAAAAGACCGATTTGTAAAATCAATTTTTCAGGACTTGAAAGATTGTTAAATTTGCGAGTTGTTTATATAAATGCAGATAATAAAAAAAGTGTAGAGAAGTTAAATGATGCAATTTTAGAAGAAAGCAAAAAATTAAACAATACTTATTATAATCTTCCATATATAAAAAAGTTTAATTTTAATGATATAAATAAAATAGTGCCAAATGATACAATTACTTTTTATAAGATTAAAATCCTTGAAGATGATGAAGAGATAAAAAAGAAATTTAATATAAAAAAATCTTTCAGTCAGGTTGATAAAGTTGCTACAGAAAGATACAGATATATTGATGAAATAATAAAAAATACTTGTGGAGAAAAGCAAAGAATTTATGGAGCAAGCAAACTTGACAAAATTTTATTAAATCGTTATTTAGCACTTCCTATATTTATATGTTTAATTGCACTTTCTTTTTATTTGACTTTTTTTTCTTTGGGGGCATGGCTAAGTGATGGTTTGACATTTTTGCTGGATAAATTTGTAGGTCAGCCTCTTATAGATTTTTTAATTAATGTATTTGGCTCAGATTCGTGGATTATAGGTCTATTCCAAAATGCAATTATAGGTGGCGTAGGTTCAATTTTAACTTTCCTTCCACAGGTTGCACTTTTGTTTTTCTTTTTATCTCTTTTGGAAGATAGTGGTTATTTATCAAGAGTTGCTTTTGTTTTTGAAGATATTCTTGGGAAAGTGGGGCTTTCAGGTAAAAGCGTTTATACTCTTTTAATGGGATTTGGTTGTTCAACAACTGCTGTTCTTACGGCAAGAAATATGGACGATAAAAATTCTAAAATAAAAACAGGGTTGCTTACTCCTTATATGTCTTGCTCAGCAAAGTTTCCAATTTATGCAGTGCTTGGTGGTGCATTTTTTGGGGCAAATAATATATGGGTTATAATTGGAATATATTTTCTGGGCGTTGCTGTTGCGATTTTGATGTCCTATATATTTGAAAAGACTTTTCTTCCTAGTAAAAAACAATCTTTTATACTCGAATTTCCACCTTATAGAATGATGAGTTTTAAAAGAACTTTTTCATTACTATGGATTAATGTTAAATTATTTGTTGCTCGAGTGGGAACTTTAATTGTTGCAATGAATGTAATTGTTTGGATATTGTCAAACTTTTCTTTTACTTTTCAGTATATAGTAAATACTGGTGGCGAAAGTATGCTTGAAAGTTTGGGTAAAATATTTGCACCATTATTCATACCTTTAGGTTTTAATAGTTGGGGACTTGTATCTGCTTTAATTGCAGGGCTTGTTGCAAAAGAAGTTATAGTTTCTTCCATTGCAATGTTTAACGGCAATGGAGAATTGTCAATATCAGCATTAGGACAATCTTTGATGGATTCATCTTCAGCAGTATATTTTGTAAGTGATGCTTCGGTATTATCATATCTTGTTTTTTGTCTTTTATATTTTCCTTGCCTTGCTACTACTTCTGTTTTGATTAAAGAAATTGGTAGAAAATGGACAGTTATAGGTGTTTTACTTGAATTTTTAGTTGCGTATGTTGTTTCTATGTTGGTATATTTCTTTGCGTTAATATGTCAAATATATGGAGTTTGGAAGATAATATTATTAGTTTTTGCAACTATGATTATTTTATTTTCTATTAGGATTATATATAAAAGAATTAAAAATAAAAAGGGCTGTGGAAAATGTGAAAGTTGTTCAACTCCTTGTAATAAAGTTTAAAATAGGGAAAACAAGAAGAAAATTCTTCTTGTTTTTTTTTTTAGTTTGAATTATATATTGAAAATAAATTTATTGTAACAATATCCTATTTTTTAGAATAATAAATAATATGGAAAAACAAAAAGACAACGGAAAATATAAAATTATTTGTATAAAAGCACCAAGGTGGTTAAGTTTTTTGTTAAGAAAATTTATTAAAAGTAAAGATTAATAAATTTATATAACAAATTTCAATACATAAATATTAAATAAGTTGGTTTCGTAATGATGAAAAAGATTTATCACGTCTATAATTAAAACTATTTAATTATAGGCGTTTTTGTTGTTTAATAAATTAAATATATCATATTTAATATTTAAAATAAATGGCAAACTATTATTAAGAAATTTGACAAAAATCTGAAATAAAATAACACAATTAAGCAAACAATAAAATTTTATAAATATTAATTTATGACGTCCACATTGTTTGACCGGGGGGGGGTTTTGTTATAATAAAAACGAGAAGGAGGACAATTTAATGATTAAAAATAAAAAAATTCAGATGATATTTTTAATTTTAGTTTCTATAATTGTTCTTGCTTTAGGTCTTACATATCTTTTGCTGCCTAATAATAAGCAAGCGTCTGAAGCAGGTGGTTATAAAGAATATGTTTATATAAAGGCATATTGGTATAATGGAACTTCTATTCCAAACTATAATATAACAATTAAAGAAGGGAGTTATGTCTCTGCTGATGGGAATACATATAATTCATCTGTTGGTTCTATATCTGCAAGTAAACCAACTGTTACTGGAAATGTTACAGTAAACAAGTCGTATTCAGCATCAACAAGCACTACGAATACAAGTAATGGAGATTACGCTTTGGCAGATGTTTACTCTAAATCTTGGCATGGAGTAGATGACTATAGTGTAAAGATTACATTATCACGCTCTCCAATTTCTGGTTTTACATCTAAAGGTTTTATTCAAAGGACTATGTTGGAAGAAAGAGATAGTGTTAATGCTTTTCCGGATAGTATTACAGAAAATTTTTATTCTAAAGGAACATATTCAAGTTATTCTACATCTGGTTCGACTAATGCATTAGGTATTGTAAAAACATATTATTCAACTTATTATGCTATATTTTATCCTAAATCTTATACGATTCGTTTTTATGAAAATGGTGGAGATTGGGGAACTTCATCTACTTATAAAACAACGACAACCGTTTTTTATGAAGATTATAATATAGTTTCTGGGGCCCCAACAAGGACGGGCTATACTTTTGATGGTTGGTATACATCAAGCAGTGGTGGAACAAAAGTAACATCATCAACAGCATTTAAAAATACAAGTAATACATATCTATACGCACATTGGGATGCAAACTCATATACATTGACAGCGAATGCGAATGGAGGAAGTATACCATCAACAACTGGCTGGAGTGGGACAGGAACAAAATCAACAAAGTCAGTAGATTATGATAGTAGTTATGGGACACTACCAACGCCAACAAGGACAGGGTATACATTTGACGGTTGGTATGATGCAAGTAGTGGAGGGAATAAAGTAACCTCATCAACAAAAATGACGACATTAGGAGAAACAATCTATGCTCATTGGACAGCAAATGGTTATACTCTAACAATGAATGCAAATGGAGGAAGTATATCATCAAATAGTAATTGGACAGGAAGTGGATCAAGTGTAACAAAGACAGTAAAATATGATAGTCAATATGGGACATTGCCTACATCATCAAATATAAGTAGGACAGGGTATACATTTGATAATTGGTGGACGTCAGGAAGTGGAGGAAGCAGAGTATATACAACAACAGTAATGAATAGCACAAGTGGAGCAACAATCTATGCCCATTGGACACCGAATATATATAAGATAACCCTAGACAAACAGAGTGGGAGTGAAGGAACAAACGAGATATATTTAAAATATAATACAGCATGGTGTTCAAATAGTAGTGGAACAGCAACGATAACGAGTATAACAAAACCAACACGGACAGGGTATACATTTGGGGGATATTATACAGATAAGAATGGAACAGGAACACAGATAATAAATGCATCAGGCTCAATAACTGGAAGCAAGACATACATAGCATCAGCCGATACATTGTATGCAAAATGGACAGCGAATACATATAGTATAGTATTTGATAAAAATGGTGGAAGTGGAAGCATGAGTAACCAGAGTATGACGTATGATAAAGCAAGTAACTTAACAACAAATACATATACAAGACAAGGATATTACTTTGTAGGTTGGTCAAAGACGAAATTAGGAGTGCAAAGCACAATACCAACAAGTAATATATATAAAGACGAAGCAAGTGTAAATAATTTAGCAACAAGTGGAAGTATAACACTATACGCAGTATGGTTAGACACATGGGCAAATCATGCAACAACTCCAACAGGCTCAGGATCATCAACAAGTCCATATATAATAGATAGTGCCGAAGACCTAGCATGGATGATAAATAATCATGGAAGTGCATTAAAATATTTTAAACAGACAAAGGCAATAAACTTAAGTAAATATAACTGGTATCCAATAGGGACAAGCGACAAGCCATTTAAAGGGGTTTATGATGGACAAGGATTTGCTATAGATAATATGAATATTCCTAATATCACAAATGCAGGAAATAAAAAGATACAATCTAATGTAGGATTATTTGGATTTGTTAATAGTGCAACCATAACAAATATTTATTTAACGAATGCAAATGTTTATGGTAATGATGGGGTAGGACTTATTGCAAGCAATTCAACAAATACAACAATAAATGCAAACGTTATAGAAAATTGTAAAATTTATGCAGAAAATAAATTTGGTGCACTTGTAGCAATATCAAATAGTGGAACTATAAAGAATAATTTAATTTATGTAACAACAAGTGGTGGAACAAGCACAAGTGGACTATATAATGGATCAATAACTGTTGATAGTAATTTGGTGGAAGAGAATGGAAAACGAAGTAAAACAATAGGTTCATTTACTGATTGGGCAAAAGTATTTAATAGATTATTGCCTGACGATATTGTTTGGATAGGTGAAGTTGAAAGTTCTAAAGCGACTTCTTCTGATATTGAGAGTTGGATAAATGGCACATTAGATTAAAAAGAAAGAGTTTCAAACTCTTTCTTTTTATTTTTTAATATAAAATTATTTTCATTATAAAAATCATTTATTAATAATGGCTAATGTTGTAGGGTAGATTGTTTATTTTATAATATTAATTAAAAAAAATTAAAAATTTTGGCAAAAAGGGTTGACTATTTTCAAATAAATGCATATAATATTGCTAGCACTTGAAAAACAAGAGTGCCAAAAAGTCGATAAAACATCTAAAGAGGTTAATATGGAATTATCTGACCGTAAGAAAAAAATTCTTTGCATGGCTATAGAAGAATATATTAAAGATTGTTCACCTATAACTAGTGGGGGAATTAAAGATGTTACTTCTTTGAATTGCTCTACTGCAACTTTGAGAAGTGAACTTAATGCTTTAGAGGCGATGGGCTTTTTAAAGCAGTTGCATACTTCGGGAGGAAGAATTCCTACTGCTCAAGGATATAGATATTACGTTGAAAACTTATTACAGTCGGTAGAAGCAACAGAAGCAGAACTTGATGATGTAAAAAAAATTATATCATCAAGAACATCTAGTTTGAATGATATTATTACTGGAATTGCTAAAATTGTTAGTAAAGCAACAAATTATCCAACGGTTGTTATGATAGATGGATTTGAAAATTTAGTTTTAAGTGAATTTAAACTTATTCCTCTACTTGAAGATAAAATTATGGTTTTGATTGGAACGATTGCTGGATATATTACTCAAACTTTAGATGTCAAAGCATCTCCACAAGATTGTCAAGATGCATCTAATTATTTAACAAATCATTTCAAGGGTGAAACCATTGGTTTTATGATTGAAAATATTGAGCAGTTTGAAAAGGGAATGCATAGTGAAATTAAGGCTTTTCAAACTGTAGTAAACTCTTTAATTAGTGGGTTGAAACAATTAAATAAGCAAAAATATCTTAATGTTCGACGTGAAGGGAGTGCTAAACTTTTAGAAGATAACAATGATGTTGAAGATGCGAAGAAAGTTTTAAATGTTTTAGAAGATGAAAAAGAACTTTCTTCAATGATGGAAATTAAAGGTAAAGGGGATATTGAAGTTACTGTTGCTGATGAAGATAGTGCAAAATGTTCTGTAGTTAAAGCCCCTATATGTGTAAACGGAAGACAGCTTGCTTCTATTGGAGTTATCGGACCTCAAAGAATGGATTATGCAGGAATTGCTTCAGCACTAAAAGTTGTTATTGATAATCTAAATAACTTAAAAGGAGAATAAATGTCAGAACAAGAATTAAACAAAGAAAATGATTTAGAAAAAGAAAATTGTCATTGTTCTAGCGAGTGTGATTGTGGAAAAGATTGCAAATGTGATGAAAATCATAAATGCAGTGAAGGTTGCACCTGTGGAGATGAGTGTAAATGCGAGCAAGGTGAATGTAATTGCAATGAAGAATGTTCTTGTCATAAAGATGATGAATGTAGTTGTGATGATAAGGATAATTGCACTTGTGATGAAGAACAATGTGAATGCAAAAATTGCACTTGTGAAGATAAAGTTGATGATGCAAAAGAACTTGCAGGTCAATACTTAAATCTTGCAAAACAAGTTCAGGCTGATTTTGAAAATTTCAGAAGACACGCAATTGAAGATATAAAACAAGCCAAAATAAATGGACAAATTTCAGTTATAGAAGTTTTTCTTCCTTGTCTTGATACTTTTAAAGAAGCAAAAAAGTCTATTACTGATGAAAATATACTTAAAGGTGTTGAGATGATTGAAAGCAAAATTAACGATGCTTTAAAATCACTTGGGGTTGAAAAAATAGACTCTATTGGTCAGGTCTATAACCCACACCTTCATAACGTTATCGCTGTTATGAATGACCAAGATAAAGAAAATGATATCATCTTGGATGAATACCAAGCAGGATATAAATTTAATGATAAAGTCATTAGATATGCAAAAGTCATTGTCAATAAAAAGGAGGATAAATAATTATGGGAAAGATTATTGGAATTGACTTAGGAACTACAAACTCATGTGTTGCAGTTATGGAAGGTGGAAAACCTACTGTTATTGCAAATGCAGAAGGAGATAGAACAACTCCTTCAGTTGTTGCCTATACTAAAGAAGGAGAAAGACTTGTTGGTAAGGTTGCAAAGCGTCAAGCAATTGTAAATGCTGAAAACACTGTTCAATCTATTAAACGTGAAATGGGAACTAACTATAAAGTTACATTAAATGGCAAAGAATATACTCCACAAGAGATTTCTGCCATGATTCTTTCAAAACTTAAGGCTGATGCTGAAAGTTATTTAGGTGGACCAGTAACTCAAGCAGTTATTACTGTTCCTGCTTATTTTAACGATTCTCAACGTCAAGCAACAAAAGATGCTGGAAAAATCGCTGGTCTTGAAGTTTTAAGAATTATCAATGAGCCTACAGCAGCAGCACTTGCTTATGGACTTGATAAAGGTGAAAACGCAAATCAAAAAATTTTAGTTTATGACCTTGGTGGTGGAACATTTGATGTATCTATTCTTGAAATAGGTGATGGAGTGTTTGAAGTTTTGTCAACTAATGGTAATACAAGACTTGGTGGAGATGATTTTGATAACAGAATTATCGACCTTTTAGTTGAAGAATTCAAAACTACAAATGGAATTGATTTATCTACAGATAAACTTGCTATGCAAAGATTAAAGGAAGCCGCAGAAAAAGCAAAAATTGACCTTTCTGCTACTCCAAAAACAACAATTTCTCTTCCATTCATTTCTGCTGATGCTACTGGACCTAAACATATGGAATATGAACTTACTAGAGCAAAATTCGATTCTATTACAGAAGATCTTGTAAAAGAAACAATTGATTGCACAGTAAGAGCATTATCAGATGCAAAACTTGATAAAAATCAAATTGATAAGGTTATTTTAGTTGGTGGTTCAACACGTATTCCTGCAGTTCAAGAGGCAGTAAAAGAATTTACAGGAAAAGAACCATATAAGGGAATCAACCCAGATGAATGCGTTGCTGTTGGTGCTGCTATTCAAGCCGGAGTTTTAGGTGGCGAAGTTAAAGATGTTCTTCTTCTTGATGTAACTCCACTTTCTCTTGGTATTGAAACTTTAGGTGGTGTATTTACAAAACTTATTGAAAGAAATACAACTATTCCTACAAGAAAATCTCAAATTTTCTCAACTGCAGTTGATAACCAACCAGGTGTTGATATTCATGTATTACAAGGTGAAAGAGAGTTTGCAAATCAAAATAAAACTCTTGGAAGATTCCAACTTACAGACATTCCACCTGCACCAAGAGGAGTTCCTCAAATTGAAGTAACTTTTGATATTGATGCAAATGGTATTGTAAAAGTTTCTGCAAAAGACCTTGGAACTAATAAAGAGCAAAATATTACTATTACAGCATCTTCAAATCTTAAAGAAGAAGATATTGAAAGAGCAATAAAAGAAGCAGAAGAGCATGCAGAAGAAGACAAGAAACGTAAGGAACTTGTTGAAACTAAAAATCAAGCCGACAATATGGTTTATGGACTTGAAAAAATGCTTAAAGATAATGGCGATAAACTTGCTGAAGAAGATAAAAAGAAACTTGAAGAAGCCATTGAGAAAGCAAAGAAAGAATTTGAAAGTGAAGATATCGAGGTTATTAAAAAAGCAATCGATGAACTTACAAATGTTTCAAATGGCATAGTTTCTAAAATGTATCAATCTGCAAATCCTAATGGTGCTGGCACAGATAGCAACACAGGAACAACAGATGGCAACAATGGTAACAATAATAACGGAAATAATGACAACAATGATGGTAATCCAGAAGTAGTTGTTGACTAAAAAGCATTTGGTAAAAAAATGAATATATTATTTGTTATAGATATGCAAAAAGGTTTTATTACTGATAGTAATAAACATTTGGTGGAGAAAATTAACAACCTTATCAAATCTAAAAAATTTGATAAGGTTATTGCCACTCAATTTATTAATAAAAAAAATAGTCAATATATTAAAAGTCTTAACTGGAATGATATGTTCTCATCTCCACAAATTGATTTTGCAGTAGATCTTCCAAAAGATGCGATTATTATTAAAAAGCATTCTTATGGACTTCCATCAAGTATGTTCAAGCAAGATGGACTATATGTAAAAGATTTTATCTTACCAAAGACCGGGGAGATTTTTATCTGTGGAACAGATTATGATGCCTGCGTTTTAGCAGTGGGATATCAACTTTTTGATGAAGGTTATGCCCCAAAATTCATAGAAAATGCTATAGGCTCATCATCAAGAAATCCTATAGACAAGAACATTATTGAAAGAATTATGCAACGTAACTTTGGAAAACAATCTATTGTTTAATAAGAAAAAATTGAAAAAGAATAGTAAAAATAAAAGTTAATTCAAAACGAAATCGCTTGAATACTTTTATCGAATACTTTTATCAATAAAAAAAGAGGTTTATTTATGGCAGGAAAAGATTATTATTCAATATTAGGTGTTGATAAGTCAGCAAGCGATGACGAGATAAAATCGGCATACAGAAGACTGGCAAAAAAATATCATCCAGACTTAAATAAAACTGAAGAGGCAGCAAATAAATTCAAAGAGATTAATGAAGCATATCAAGTGCTGGGCGACCCAAAGAAAAGAGCAAATTACGATCAATTTGGCTCTGCAGAAGGCAATCCTTTTAGTGGAAGTTCTTCATCTGGTGGTTTTGGTGATTTCTTTGGTGGTAGTGGTGGCTTTTCAGATATTTTTTCAGATATTTTTTCTGCGTTTGGTGGCAGAGGAGAATCGCGAACTGCTGAAAGAGGACAAGATATTAATATTGCCGTAAATCTTACCTTTGAAGAAGCATGTTTTGGAACTGAAAAAAATATAACACTTGGTAAACTTGAAAGATGTTCAAGTTGTAGTGGAACAGGTGCTAAAAATGGAAAAGAATTCTCTGTATGTCCTGAATGTGGTGGAACTGGTCGTGTAAGGTATCAACAAAATACATTATTTGGAACAACTATTAGAGAAGCCGGTTGCCCAAAATGTAATGCAACTGGAAAGATTATAAAAGAAAAATGTCCTGATTGTAATGGAAAGGGATATCAAAAGGTTAATAAGACAATCAAAGTTAAATTCCCAGCAGGTATTGACGAAGGACAAACACTTCGTATGAGAGGTGAAGGGAACGCTCCAACAAGAGAAGGCGTGAATGGTGATTTGAATATTAAAATTTCGGTTTTACCACATAAACTTCTTGTTAGAAAAGGAAATGATTTATATCTTGACCTTTATGTTCCTTTTACAACGACTCTTTTGGGTGGAAAAGTTGATATACCTACACTTAAAGGCACTTATGCATTAAATATTCCAGAACTTACTGCAAGTGGAACTGTGATGAGAATAAAAAATAAGGGTGTCAAAGCACTTAATAGAGATTATTATGGAGATTTGCTTGTTACAATAAAGGCAGAAGTTCCAAAGAGCCTTGATAAAGATACTAAAGAAGAAATTGTAAGGCTTTCTGAAAAAATAGGGAATAATGCATATACAAAATATAATAATTTCTTGAAAAATATGAAAACTTAATATAATAAAAAAAAGGTTACAAATTTTGTAACCTTTTTTTATGTATATCATCACTTGAGTTAAAATAGTCTCTATTAAAAAATCTTTTAATGTGATTTCTGCACCAATAAATAGTTTTTTTATGTTTTAGTATTTGGTGCATTTGTTTTTCTGTTCATAAAGTCAAATATTGTTGAAGGAGTCAAATTTGAGATTAAACATAAATTTGTTAAAGATATTTTTTTATATTCAACAATATAAAAAATTATAATTTATAACAATTACAAATCATTTTCAATCTTCTATGTTTATTAATTTTAAACTATCGCAACTAAAAAATTCATCCAATTCAATTTCAAGTCCAGCACAAATATCATATATTGTTTCCAGATTTATATTTTTCGTTTGATTTGTTAAAATAGAACTTATTGTTGATTGTGGAACACCACTCAATTTAGATAATTGATATTGAGTTAATTGTTTCTTATTTAAATAATATTTTATTCTTTCTATAACAGCATTAATTAATTTCATAAAATTATTTATTACCCATATTTTTTATTAATTGAGATATGATTGTTTTTTGCTCATCATTTAATTTTGAATAGTCTTCAAGAATAGATTTAAATTCGTTGTTATATTTATTGCCTAAATAAAAAAAGTCATATATAGTTATTCCAACAACATCACAAAAATCAAGCAAAGTTGAAACTTTGAGTTCAACACTTTTATTTTCTATTGTTTTTATAAATTGAGGATTATAGCCAAGCCTTTGACTTGTTTCTCTGGCAGATAAATTTGCTTTATTTCTAAAAAATCCTATTCTGTTTATTATATCGTCATAATTTAAGTTTTTCATATTTTACTTCCAATTATATTTTAAAATGAAAGATGTATTATGGTGCGTTAAAGAATATACCCAATATGAAGAAAATTCTTCAAAATAGTTTACACAATAACTCACAAATGTTATAATGTGTTAAACATTGTCTCATTTTGAGGGAGGTAGTATTATTTTGTGTGATTTTTTAGTAAATATAAATGATCCATTAATTGCTTGTTTCATAGGTCATAAAAAAATTAAAGATGAAAAGTTGGTATATGAAAGGGTTTTGAAGATTGTTGAAGAATTGGTGGCAGATGATGTGAAATATTTTATATTTGGAAGCAAAAGTTCTTTCAACACTCTTTGTTATAAGGTTGTCAGTGAATTGAGAGATAAAAAATACCCTTTTATCAAAAGGGTATTTGCAAATTGTGATCATCATGTTTATCCTGAAGTTTATCAAAGATTAATTGATAGTATGTATGAATATAGTTATTTTTCACAAAAGGTTAAGAATGCTGGGGGAAATAAATATATTTTTAGAAATCAAGATATGATTGATAAGAGTGATGTTGTTATTTTTTATTATGATGAAAGTTATAAAAAGGATATTATGACAACTAAAAATAGAAGATTATCCTTTGTGCAGAAAAGTGGAACGGGGATGGCTTTTGAATATGCAAAGAAAAATAATAAAAAAATTATTAATATTTTTAATCTTATATGTTGAGGAAATGAAAATATTATATTAAAAAACACTTAAATTCATTTTTATTATGATATTTAAGTGTTTTTTTGTCATATCTTTTTAATTAAATTCTTATATATTTATTTGAACGTTTTAAAAGCCAGTTCATAACTGTAAATGCTCCAAGAAATACTAAAACGATTGGAATAGCAGCCCAAATACTTAATCCTGCAAGTTGAGTTCCAAGAAGCCCACCGAGAAGCATACCAACAACAAATATTGTTGAGATGTAGGTGAGTATTGCGTTACTTCCCCAAATTGCAAAGAAATCAAATTTAGGTTTCCAATTATTTATGCAGTTAAGTCCTCCCCAAATCATTGCAGCGATTGCTATGCAGAACATTGCATAAACAGGAGTGCAACCTCTTTTTGCTGCTGTAAAATTAAATGCAACAATCAAAACAACTGAAATAAGAAGAATCAAAGATGTTAAAATCCAATATTTTTTATTATCGTCTTTGAATTCTGCAAAAACTGAACCCATTAAAAGAATACAAGCCCAACTAAAGCCACCAATTATACCACCTTCTAAGATTGAGTTTGCAAGAGGGAATAAACCATTTTGCATAAGAATTGTTAAAACTGTAAATGTTATTCCTACCATTATAAGTCTTCCCCATTTATCAAATCTAATAAATGGAAGTGCCATAAGTCCAGCAAGACCTATGTTTTGAAGAGTATCCCACTCCCAACCACCATATCTATTACCATCTGTTGGAACTGTTATTTTTTCAGCAGTTGCCACTAAAATGAAATACAATGCAAGAATTCCTGCAAGTGCCAAGAAATATCTAAACATATTTTCTGCAACAACTTTAAATTTATCATTTTTGACAAATCTTGAAATTACATAAACAATAAGTAGTGCAATTGCAATCCAGAATCCTATTGCATATATTTTAATTTGTATTGATAGATCTGCAAAGGTTTTATCCCCAAGGAAGATATCAACCCAACCATTTTCAAAACCATTAAATAAAATTCCTATACCAATTAAAGCCAAGAATCTTAATGCGAGTTGCAAGTATGCTTTTCTTGTGCCCACTTTTGCTTCTCTAGATTTGAAACTTTTTACTATTGTAAGTCCTATTACAAATATAAACATTGCCGCAAATAAATCTGCAAATGATATTCCTGGCAATACTTGAAAACCGCCACTTCCATGCTCTACAACTGGTGCTAAGAAGTCAAAGCATGAAAATAATGGGAAAATAAATGAGCAAACCATTAAAAACATACAAAGTCCTCTAAATCTATCAATAGAAAGCACTCTTTCTGATTTTTTGTTTGATATATTTTCAATATTATTATTGGTTGTTACTTCATTATTTTCTTTCTTTTTAAATAAATTGAATTTAATTTTCTTTTTTTCTTTTTTCGGTTCTGTTGTTTCAATTTTTACATCAGTTTGTTTGTTAATAGTTTTATTTTCAATGTTTTCAACTGTGTCATTGGCATTGTTATCAACATTTTGAACTTCTTCAAACTTTGTTTTGTCTTCTGACATATCATTCTCCTTTTATAAACTTATTGATTTTTTCTTTCTCGAAAGTAGGTATGCAAACGCCGTAAGTCCAACTATTGCAATTATTCCTTGGATAAGTGCAAGCCAAACTGGTGCTTGTGCCAGTGCAGATTCTGGCATTAATGACGTATAGAGACCTATAACGAAAAATTCAACTAAAAACATTATAATTGGGTTCTTTCCCCACCAAATAAGTGGATCAAATTTTGTTTTATGATATTTGTCTAGTAAATCAAATACAACAAATATTAAACCACTTAAGCCAACACCTACTAAAATAAAAGTAGGGGAACAACTTCCTAAATTTATTGTGCCAAGCCATTGGGTAGCAATAACTCCTATTGCACAGAAAAATGCCGAAACTATTAAAGCATTATATTTCTTCTTAAAGTATAAGTCAGCGATGAACATATCAAAGATAAGCATTGCACCCCAACCAAAGCCACCTATAACACCACCATGGACAATTACATCTAGAAGTTCTCTATTATTTCCAATTTGATGATAAATTGTAAATGCGATAGTTATTATGCTTGCTCCTAAAAATTTAACCCATGATTTTGCCTTAACAAATGGAAATGCAACGAGAATTGCAAATCCTATACCTTGAAGAGTTACCCAATAACTATAGATAACTCCTTGTCCATTTACTACACTTGCATAATCAATTGATGTTATTATAATATTCATGAGCCCTAAACAAGACAAGGCGATATAGAAAATTTGTTCTGCGATAGGGGATAACTTTTTATTCCATGATGGAATTAAAGCAAGCAGTCTTAAAATAAGTCCTATAATTGCAATAATAGAAAAGGCAGTTACTGTCCAGTCAAAAGCATTTAAAGTATAGTCGCCACCAAACATATCTAGAAATTTATTGCAAAGGTCAAGGAAAGTGCCGACACCTATAATTGCTAAAGCCCTTTCAAGGTAATGAATTATAGCATGTTTTGTTCCATATAATCTTTGCCATTTACTAAACGATAGTGCAAATGTAAGACCTATTGCAAATATAAATGCTGGTGCAATAATATCTGCAAGTGTCATTCCAGGTAAAATTACAATTCCGTTCTCAAGTGAATGATCTGCAAGTCTTGATAGAAATCCTAAATTTTTAAAATTTTTTAAAAATTGAAATATAAGCATTGCAAAAACACAAAATCCTCGAAATCTATCAATACTTTTTATTCGTTTTGTTTCTTGTGTTACATTATAATTTTTATCTATTTTTTCTTCTATTTGAGTTTCTTTAATAGAAACATTATCATTTTTTTTTATTTCTTCCATATTTCACCTATATCATCTCAAATTTTTTATAATCAACTTTACCAAAATTTGTTCTTGGCATTTCATCTATAAACTCAATAATTCTAGGCCAAGAGTATTTGATAAGATTTTTTTCGCACATAGAGAAAAGTTCTCGTTTGATTTTTTCTTTATTTGCTTCTTTATTTTTTAATGATATAAAAAGTTTAATATAGGTTTTATCATTATAATGATAAGGAACAGCACATGCTTCATCAACCTCAGGATGTGTTTTTGCAAGATTCTCAATTTCTGATGGGAAGATATTTATTGCACTAATTTTAATTGATCTCTTTTTTCGATCAAGAATAAACAAGAAACCATCTTTGTCTAAATAACCTAAGTCTCCAGTTTTTATCCAAACTTTGTCTTCTTTTACGACATAGCCCTTTTCTCCATCAAGGTAACCTGCCATTACCGAAGGAGAGTTTACCACAATTTCTCCAATAGTATTTGGTTTTAAAACTTTTTCATTTTCGTCCCAAATTTGTATTTCGGTGTTTGGAATTGCTTTCCCACAACTATATTTTTTATAGTTCTCAAATGTGTTAACAGCACAAACACTGCTTACTTCAGTAAGTCCATATCCTCGCATTAGACGGGCAGGTGCTTTATATTTTTCAAGAATTGTATCAAAATGTTCTATAAAAGGTTCGTTTAAAATATCACCACCACACCATAAATCACGTAATTTTGCAAGATGTTTTCCATAAAAATTTTTATGTTCTATCATTTTTTTAAACATTATTGGCACGCCTGCCATAAATGTTACATTATGATATTTTATTAAGTTATTTATCTCTTTTGGAATAAATTTAGGAACTAAAATAAGACTATATTTATTTGTTAAACAAGTGTGCACAGCAACTCCTAGTCCATAAGCATGGAACATAGGTAGGGCAACAAGACCATATTCTGTGCCACGTTCTTTTCTTGTATACATTTTTTCTAGCGATATACTAAGTTCATTTAATGCACGATTAGTTATTTGAACGATTTTAGGTTGACCACTTGTTCCACCACTATGCATGGTGCAAACGACATCATCACAAAGCCCCAACCCCGTAACAATATTGGCTGTGCTATTTTTATTTTTGTGATTTATTAGTTTTGAATATTTTAAAGTGTGATTACAAGTTTTGCTTTTAATTTTTGTATATAGATAATAAAGACCTTTTCTAAAGAATACATAATTTGCTATAGAACAACTTATCAGTATTTGATTTAATCCTACAAGTTCTTTATGGTCTTTGATTAATATATCATAAAACATAAGTCCTTTGGATTTTGTTTGTAGAAGATTTTCCTTTAACTTGTCAAGAGGAAGAAGGGGGTGAACAATATTCGCTATTACTCCAAGTTTTGAACAAGCATAAAAACCAACAAGTGCTTGTGGACATGTTGGTAAATATATTGTTAAAACATCACCTTTTTTAAACCCTAGTTCAACTAAAGATATTGCAAATTCTTCAATATCTTTTAGGAATTTGTTCATTGAAATTTTATGTCTATTAAATAAAATTGACCCTTTTTTAAGGTCACAATTATTTATCAGCATTTCATAGCATGTTTGATTATTCATTATAGATCCTTATTAAGAAAATTAAATTATCAACATTTTTATATTAACATAAATTGTCGAAATTGTAAAGGAATATAACAACATTTTTTGTTGTTATTTTTTTAATGTTTTTACTTCAGCATTTCCTATAGATTCAATTTTATCGTTAGGAGATAATTTGTTAATACATCTATAAAGCATTTTAAAATTTCCTCTATGTGCAACTACTAATATATTTTTATTTGAGTTTTCAATAGATTTAAAAAATATTGCTGTTCGATTATATAAATCTTCTTCAGATTCAGCATTGAATTTATGAGGATCTTCACAAAATTCTTCAAACATTTCTTTAGTTATATCTTTTTCACACATACCTGTTGCATCGCCTGCATTTTGTTCTTTTAAATTATCATCACAAATTATTGGACAACTATGATATTTATTTATAATTTCAGCAGTTTTTTTTGCCCTTATTAAAGGTGATGAATAAATAATATCAATACTTGTATTTTTAAGTTCTTCTGCAGTTTTTTCTGCTTGTTCTATTCCTGTCTGATTTAATGGGGCATCAAGATGACCTTGAATTATTCCATTTATATTACAATCTGTTTGTCCATGTCTAACAAATAATATCATTATATAAACTCCTTTTAGTTGTTTGATAATATGCTTACTAATGATAAAACAGCAACAACTGCAGTATCACATCTTAAAATGCGTTTTCCTAAACTGATACTTTTGGCATTTCTATTTTTAATCATACTTGCTTCTTCATCTGTAAAACCGGCTTCATTGCCAATAATTATTGCTATTTTGTTCTTATTATTTAAAATTTTAGGTTCAAAAGTATTATCTATAGTTTCATTTTCATAAGGAAATAAAACAAGATCAAATCCATTCAGATATTCTAACATTTCAGTAAATTTTAATAGTTTATTTGCTTTTAATAATTTTGAACGTTCGCATTGCTTACAAGCAGTAAGGATTTGTTGATTTAATCTATCTTCTTTTAAAGATTTATTCATTGTCCATTTACTTGTGAAAAAGTAAATATTATTAACTCCAAGTTCTATTGATTTAGGAATAATGTTATCAATATACTCTTTTTTAGGTAGCATTTGAAAAAGAGTAATATCTTTTTGAGGATTGGCAAGATTTAACTCTTTTTTTTCTATTTCACAAATACAATCGTTTTTCCCAATTTCTTTTATATTACAATAATAATCATAATCGTCATCAATACACGCAATTATTTTATCGCCTTCTTTCATTCTTAAAACTTTTTTTAAATGAAATAATTCGTCACCAGAAATAATTATATTGTTGTTATTTTTTTTACCGAAAAATCTTTTCATCCTTTTCTCCGTGTTTAATTATATCAAAGACATAATAATTTTACAAATGATTTTTAAACCTATTATTTATTGATTATGATTGACAAATATTCTTTAATCATTTAATATAATTTTTGTAGATTAAAGGAGAATTTATGTTTGATAAAGAGTTTAATATTATGAAAGAAGCAATTCTTTATGTAGGCGATAATATATTTTTGAAAGGTGCTTCTAAAAAAACTTCCAAAGGTAAATCAGATTATTTTACAGATAAAGATATTGCTTGCGAAAAATATATTATTGATACTATAAAATCTAATTTTTTAAATGATAATATTATTAGCGAAGAAACAAACTCTTATAATGATTTAAAGGATAGAAGTTGGATTATAGACCCCATTGATGGAACATTAAATTATATGAATGGTTTAAAAGAATGTGGAATTCAAGTTGCTTTTTATGCAAATGGTGAATGCCAATTTGCAATTATATATTTACCTTATTTTAAAGAACTATATTTTGCGAAAAAAGGTGAGGGTGCATTCTTAAATGATAAAAAATTAGATATTTCTCCAGTAGAAATAAAAGATGCAATGATTGATATGGATATACATTCAACAGATTTAGAGATAGTAAAATTGCAGAATAATATAATTTATAAATTAGTTCCAGATATTTTAAAGATAAGAATGTTTGGGGCTGCTTGTTACAATTTTGTTGTTGTTGCGACTTCTAAAACATCAGCACATATTTTGGTTGGGAAAAAATTAAATGTTTGGGATACTATGCCAGGACTTTTTATATGTAAAGAGGCTGGAGCAAAAACTGTTGACATTCAATATAAGGGGTATAATATAATCATTGCTGCTGATACAGAAATGTTGATTGAATTAATAGTTAAGATAATAAAAGAGGAAATTGATAAATTAATTAGTAATAATTAAAAAAATCCCATTATATTTTATTATTTTACATAAAAAAAGAGTTTTTTATTTATTAAAGGATTAAACTTTAATTAAATTTAAAAAACTCTTTTTTTTATAAAAATGTGTTAAATAGATAAAAATTAATTACTAAATAATTAAAAATTTAATAATTATAATTTTTTTATGGTATTTTTTGTAGAATTTAATTTATTTTTTTGCTGATTAGATATCCAGCCATAAAGAAAAGAGCATTTTTGGAAAGGCATATATCTATACAACTGTTACCACAGCAGTTATTGTGTCCACAATAATGTTCTTGGCAAGGGTTACATGGAGAAGGACAAGATGGGAAGCAACATTGTGGACCAGGTGGGCATGATGTTTGCCAGTATCCACATGGTTGATTGCAACCACAATGGCATAGGTCAACGAAAGCCCCCATTCTATAATTTGTATTAATAATCATTTTAAACTCCTTAACTTGTTTATTCTAAAAGACTTTATGTCGAAATAGAATATAAATGATGAAAAATGTATTTTTTGCTGTTATTGCAATTGTTGGGACGGTAATTGGTTCTGGGTTTATTAGTGGTAAAGAAATTGCTGTGTTTTTTTCACGTTTTGGCAACTATTCATATCTTTGTATTTTTTTTGTTTTTTTATTATTTTATTTTTTAATTAGATTTATTTTGAATAAAAGTGAAGATGCCTTAAATCGTTTGTCAAAGTCAAAATTTTCATTTTATTCAAATTTAATATTGTGTTTAATTTTTTCATCTGCAATGTTTGCAGGTATAAGTAATACAATTTGCAATTTAAACATTTTTTTAAGTTGTTTTATATTTGTTTTGGTTTTACTGATGAGTTTTGTTGTATTTAAAAATGGTATGGGAAGTCTTAATAAATTAAATACTATTTTTATTCCCTTAATGATTTTGATTTTTGTAATAAATTTATGGACTGTTATTGATTTTAAATTTGTCAGTATTCAAAATAATAATTTAGGAATATCGTTTGTATATGCAATTTTGTATGTTATTTTGAATTTGTCAAATGGAAGCGTATTGATATGCAAATTAGGGCAATCTTTGACTCAAAAGCAAAAAGCACGAGTTGCTTTTTATTCAGCACTCGTGCTCTTTTTGATATTACTTTCAACTAATATCGTTTTACTTCAAAATCAATCATCATTAGTTCAAGATATGCCACTTTTATCTTTATTTTCAGGATTTCAAAAATTTTTGATGACTATTGTTGTTTTTATTGGATGCATTACAACATTGTTTTCACTTGTCTATACTTCATCTTTTTCTATGCGAGGGCTGTGCAAAAATGAATTTTTGATTTTTCTAGTAAGTGTTTTATTGCCCCTTGTGTTTTCACTGCTGGGCTTTAGTTTTATTGTTTTATATCTTTATCCACTTGCCAGCATTTTAGGTGGTGTGATTTTAATTGATTTATTTTTTATACCTTTTCTCAAAAGGACTGACAAGAAAATACATTCCAGCAGCAAGAATACAAAGTAGTGTAATGCTTGCCATAACAATGTCTAGTTTTAAAATTTGACTTCCATAATTAATTAGATATCCAAGACCTGCCTTACTTGACAAGTATTCTCCCATAATTGTTCCAACCCAACTCATTCCGACATTAATTTTCAATACAGATATAAATTCAGGTAGGGCATTTGGAAGAATAAGTTTATAGAATATTTGAAATTTATTTGCGTGCATTGATTTCATGAGAAGTATTTTATCATTATCGCATGAAATGAAAGCATTAAGCATTGATATTGTAGTAATTATTACGCAAATTAAAACACACATTACAATTGTGGCACCTGTTCCTGAACCTACCCAAAAGATAATCATAGGGCCGAGTGCTATTTTGGGCAAACTATTTAAAATTATCAGATATGGTTCAAGAATTTTTCTTAGTCTTTCGCTCCACCAAAGTAAAACTGCAATTAAAAATCCTATTACGGTTGCAAGAATAAATCCAATGATTGTTTCATATAGAGAAGTCCAAATATGAATCCAAAGATTGTTTTGTTTTGCAAGATCAATTATGGTTGCGACAATACGACTAGGACTTGAAAAGAAGAAAGGGTCAATAACTCCAAATTCAGCACATAATTGCCAAATTCCTAAGAATATAACGAATATAGCAATTTGCCAAAATATAACTAAAAATTTGTCTTTTTTTTGTCTTTTAAGATATTGCACCCTTGCTTTTGAAAAATTGATGTTTTTATTTTTTTTCAGCATAGATTTCTCCAAATCTTATCAAAATAGTTGCCAAAATTTTTATCCTCTCTTTTAGATAGTGGAGTTTTTCCTTGAAAGTTTATTTCAAGTTTTTCTTTTACTGTTGCAGGACGTTTTGTCAATATTATGATTTTATCTGACATACTTAATGCTTCCGATATGTCATGAGTAACTAAAAGTGCTGTTTTTTCTTCACTTTTTATTATTTCATATACATCATCACAAACCTTTAGTCTAGTTTGAAAATCAAGGGCAGAAAAAGGTTCATCAAGGAGAAGCAAACTAGGCTCTAAAACCAATGTCCGAATTAACGCAACTCTTTGTCGCATACCTCCACTTAATTGTCGAGGTTTTTTATTTTTGAAGTTGTAAAGGTCGTATTTTTTAAGCAAATCTTCAGCAAGTTTTAACTTTTCTGAATTTTTATGCTGTTTTTGAATTTCTAGACCTAGAATAATATTTTGCCAAATAGTTCTCCATTCAAATAAATGATCACGTTGAAACATATAGCCGATTCTGCCATCGTTTTTTACGATGGGTTTTCCATCTAAAATTATTTCTCCGGAAGAAGGTGTAAGAAGTCCTGCAATAAGAGAGAGAATAGTTGTTTTTCCACAACCACTAGGGCCAACTAAAGATGCAAAATCTTTTTCTTGGACATTAAAGGTAACATTATCAAGGGCTTTTACTTCACTTTCTTTTGTTTGATAGAAGTAACTGACATTTTTAAATTCTAGTAAGTTTTTCATTTGTTTGACCTCTACAATATCAGTTTAGTTTTTTATTTGAATTTTGTTACATATTTTGAAAAAATAAATTTTTTATTTTTAAATTAATTATTTTTATAATAATTTAACTTAAATTAATAATTTTTTATTATTTTTTTGTCAAATTTATTTTAAAAATTTGGCAGTAAACATTGAAAATGGTTGCTTGTGGGCTTTATAATTTTGACAAAGTTGCAAAGGAGCATGAAGTGGAAGATGAAGACAAGATTAGAAAGGCACTTCTCAAAAAGGCATTAGGATATAATGCTGATGAAGTAATAGAAGAATATACATTTGATGACGAAGGTCAAATAAAGTTATCTAAAAAAAAGGTTACTAAAAAGCATTTTAGTCCTGATATATCTGCAGTAAAGGTTTTGCTTGAGCGATATTATAAAACTTATGAAGACAAAGTGTCAGAAATGTCTGATGAAGAACTATTACTTGAAAAAGAGCGACTGGAAGAATTATTGAAAGGGGGAAAAGATGGAGATTAAAGAATGTATACACAAGGTAAAATGTGATTTTTATGGGTGTAATAATTTGGCGAAATATTCTTTTTCTACAAAGGGAGTTATAAAACGTGATTTATGTTTTTGTGAAGAATGTTTAAAAGGAATGTATAACGAAATTGCAAAGTTACAAAAACCTAGAACTGTAAAAAGCCCTTTTAAATTAAATAAGAAATTGAGGAGAGAGCATGAAGAAAGATAATGATAAAATTGTAAAAGAAGTTATTGATGATTTTAAAAGAAGAGCAGAAGCAAGAAAAAGTTTTGACCTTATATGGCAAATCAATATGAATTTTTTAATGGGAAATCAATATTGTAATGTTGGTTATGGTGGACAACTTGAAGAGCAAGAACGTCAATTTTTTTGGCAAGAGAGAGAAGTTTTTAATCATATAGCACCAATTTATGATATGAGATATGCAAAATTATCAAAGATAAAACCAGAGATAAACATTTTGCCAGCAACTAATGATGAAAGAGATAAACAATCTGCAAAAGTTTCTAAAAAGATTTATCAATCAGTAAAAAATAAACTTGGTATAGATTCTAAAGTAAATCAAGCGATAAAGTGGTCTGAAGTTTGTGGGACAGTATTTTATAAAATTGTTTGGAATTCGTCTATTGGTCAAGTTGTAGGGCAGGACGAAATAGGACAACCAATAAAGAGTGGCGAAATTGAGTTTAGCGTAGTAAGCCCATTTGAAATTTATCCAGATTCTCCAGTCTGTGAAAGTCTAGATGAATGTCAAAGTTTAATTCATGCAAAAGCATATACTGTTAAACAAATAAAAAGTATGTATGGGATAGATGTTAAAGGAGAAAGAGTTAATACATATTCACTTGATAATGTATCAGTAGGAATTGGTGGGCTTGGTTTTAATGGAACCGTTCCTAAAATAATTGAATGTGTAAAAAATGATAGTGCCATCGTAATTGAAAGATATGTTCGACCAAATTCAGAATATCCAAATGGACGACTTACTATTATTGCAGGAGAACAACTTGTTTATGATGATGAACTTCCGTTTATGGTTGGAAAAGATAGACAACGTGATTTCCCTTTTGTTCGTCAAACAAGTATTGAAGAACCTGGTTGTTTTTGGGGAACAAGCGTTATTGAAAGATTAATTCCTGTTCAAAGGGCTTTTAACGCAGTCAAAAATAGAAAGCATGAATTTATCAATAGACTTTCACTCGGTGTGCTTTCTGTAGAAGATGGTTCAGTTGATTTAGATAATCTAGAAGATGAGGGGTTGTGTCCAGGCAAAGTTCTAGTTTACAGACAGGGTTCAAATCAACCTAAATATCTTGAAAGTGAAAGTCTGCCGAGTGGCTTAAGTGATGAAGAAAATAGTTTGCTTGATGAATTTAACAAAATTAGTGGTGTAAATGACCTCTTAAGCACAGGGTCAATATCTTCAAGTATCAGTGGGACTGCTCTTGAACTTTTAATTAGTCAAGATGAAACAAGACTTAATGCCTCTGTTGAAAGCATTAAGGTGGCGACTAGAGATATTGCAGATAAGATTTTAAAGTTATATAAACAATTTGCTGTATTTCCAAGGCTTGCAAGGATTATTGGGGAGAATGGACAGATTGAAATGTTTTATTTCTCATCATCAGATGTGTCTAGCGATGATATAGAAATAGAGAATCAGACTGACAGTCTTCAAACATTATCTCAAAGACGAGAAATGATTTTTTCTTTGCTTGAAAATGGTATTTTAAAAGATAAAGATGGACAACTTTCAAATAGAATGAAAAGTAAAATATTAGAAATGCTTGGCATGGGAATTTGGGAAAATGCTCAAGATATAAACGAACTACATATTAAAAAAGCAGATAATGAAAATTTAAAAATGATGGACGGAATAAATTGCAAACCTAGTGTTATTGATTCTCATGATTTACATATAAATGAGCATATTGCTTTTATGCTGGGCGAAGATTTTGAAAAAGCAAAGAACAAAAATATTAAAATTGAAGAACTATTTTTAGAACATATAAAAGAACATAAGAAATTAGAGAAGGAGAGTAATTGATGGAAGAGAATGATAGAGAACAACCGATTGTGGAACCGACAAATGCCTTAAACAAGGAGAATGATGAAAGAGTTGTGAGTGAAATCGGCTCTCAAAAGACAGATTTAGGAAAGTTCAAAAGCGTTGAGGCTTTGTTAGATGCATATAACAATCTTCAGAGTGAATTTACTAAAAAATGTCAGTTGCTTAGCAGTATGGAAAAAGATAAAACAGAACAAGAGAAAATTGAAATAAGAGAACAGCAAGAAAAGGTAGGTGAAGAAAAAGACTTATCGGCTGAAAATGATTATGAAAAACAAGTAAAAATTGATGAACAAAATCTTGCCCTGTTCCTTTCAAACAACAGCGAAGCAAATTTTTATGCAGATGAGATAAAAGAAAGTTTATCTGCACAAAAGGCTCAAAATCCATATCAAATGGCTTGGGCAAATGTTGTCTTATCTCATTTAAAGAATAATGACAATAAAAAAGACGATCCGATAATTAATCAATATGTATTATCTGATGACAATGTGAAAAATAAAATTATAGAAAATTATTTGACTGAACTTCAAAATCAAAAGACCCCAATGGTTATTTCGTCTCAAAGTGGAGAAAGATTGTCAGGTGTTTTACCTGACAATCCTAAAACCCTTGAAGAGGCAAAAGAAATTACAAGTAGGTTGTTTAGTTGAATTAAAATATTGTAAAAAAATAAAAGAATAAAAAATAAAATTAAATATAAAAAATATTAATTTAAAAAAATAAAAAATAAATTAAAAAATAAAATTAATATTTTAAATAAAATTAAAATTATTGAAAATAATTATTTATTTTCGATTTTATTTTACAAATTATTTAATAAAAAAAATAAAAAAGGAGCAAAAATGGTAACATTACAAACTGCAGAAAATGCATTAAAAAATGTCTATCTTGGCGTTGTTGCAAATCAACTTAATGTAAATGCAAATCCATTGCTTGCAAGAATTAAACGTTCAAGTAAAGATGTTTGGGGAAAGGAAATAAGAAAACTTGCACCTTTTGGTATTAATGGTGGAATTGGTGCAGGTAGTGAGACTGATCAGTTGCCAACAGCATCAGGCAATGGTTATGTTCAATTTGTTGCAGATCTTAAAAATTTATATGGTAGAATTGAAATTTCTGATAAAGCAGTAAGGGCATCTGCAAATAATATTGGTGCTTTTGTTAATCTTTTATCAGATGAAATGGAAGGACTTGTTAAAGCAAGTTCATTTAATTTAGGAAGAATGTTGTATGGAGATGGCACAGGTCTTCTTGCAACAGCATCAAGTGTTTCTGGAAAAACTGTTACTTGCGATAAAGTTAATAACTTAATTGAAGGTATGCTTATTGATGTTTATAAATCAGATGCTAAAAGCAATACATCACCTTTAAAGGTTGTTTATGTTGATAGAGTAAACAAAACTTTTACTTATGAATGTAGTGCAGATGTAACAATCGCACAAAACGATAAATTTTATGTTCAAGGTTCAAAAGACTTTGAAATTTCAGGACTTGGTAGAATTTTTGACTCTGCACAAGATACAATTTATGGAGTAAGTAAAACTACTTATCCTTGGCTTAAACCTTTTACAAGCACAGCAGAAAAAGAAATATCAGATATAGCAATTCAAGAAGCAATTGATTTTCTTGATATGAATGTTGATTCTCAAATTAATTTTATAACTTGCTCAAGCAAAGTTAGACGTGCATATCAAGAATATTTAGGTGCATATAGAAGAAACATTGATATTACAGAACTTGAGGGTGGATATAAAACTATCACACATAATGGTATTCCAGTCGTTGCTGATAGATTTGTTGATGATGATACAATGTATTTATTAAATACTAATGATTTCACTTTGCATGAACTTTGTGATTGGAAATGGCTTGAAGGTGAAGACGGAAGAATCTTGAAACAAAATCAAGGATATCCAACTTATAGTGCAACTCTTGTAAAATATGCTGAACTTATTTGTGATAAGCCTTGTGGACAAGCAAAAATTTCAGGGATTAAATCAACAGTTACAAATCCTTTTAGCACTGTTGTAAATGTAAATAATTCTACAGAAGAGACAGTTTAGTGCATTTGATTATAAATATATTTCTTAGGTTTATAAAAAAAATAAAAAGGCAAAAAATTTTTGCCTTTTTATTTAATTTTTAAATTTATAAACACAAAAAGTAAGAAATATAATTAATTTAATGATTAAAATAAAAATTATTTGCTTTTATATTAAAATATTGGAGGTTATTTTGAATAAAGATTATGTGATAATTAAATGTGATTGTTGGTTTATTGCTCAAAGATTGAAAGAGATTGATTCAAGTTATTATATTGTTTTCAATCTTTCAAATCAAAAGTATGAAGTGCATTCTTACTTGCAGGCAAAAAATAGTTATTGTTTTACTTTGCCATTTAATGAACTTGATGAAAGAACATTAAATTTTGCTTTAAAAACTAGGAGAGAAAATCAAGACCAGTTAATTAAAGAAATTGAAGAAAATAACCGTGTTATTTATGAAAAAAATATAAAAGAACAAATAAATACGTTAAAGGAGGCATTATGCTTGTAAAAGATGTGATAATTCTGGCTTGTGAGTTTACTGAAAACAATGACCTTGCAAAGAGTTTAAGTAATAACAATTTAGATGAAGACCAAAGTCTTATAGTTGATAGTTTAGTAAAATGCTTTAATTTAGTAAATAATGAAATTTGCAGTGAATATATGCCTTTAATTAAACAAGAAAAAGTTCAAATGCAAGATTTTAAATGCCAATATTCTCAATTATCTGATAAGGTTTTAGATATTATCTCTATTGTTGATAGAAGGGGGAACAAGGTTAAATTTAAATGTTTCGATAATTATTTCATTGCTTTTGCAAATGAAGTATATGTGAAATATACATATGTTTCACAAGATAGTCATTTAGAAGATGAAATATTTACCACTATTCCTGAAAGAGTATATGCTTATGGTGTTGCACGTGAATTTTATTTTATGCAAACATTATTTGATGAAGCAGATGTTTGGGAAGAGCGATTTAAAAATAGTTTAAGTATTTTGACTAGAAAAAAGAATGAAATAATTATGCCTCGGAGGAGGTGGATTTAATGTTTTATAAAAATAAAATTAAAACTTTAAAAACAAAAGAAAAAGAGTTTGCTTTTGATTATTTTTCAATTTGTCCTAATTTGCAAATTGATGAAAATATGGTAGAAGAAGGGCATGCAATAACTACATATAATTTTATCACAGAAGACAAAACTTTAAAATCGGGATATGGCTTTAAAGATGTTCAAATGCCAACATCTTCCTCTAATTTAGATGATGAGAGTAAGGTTACACTACGAGGTAATGAAGTTAAAGCAATTTGGAAATTGAAATGGTATAATATAAACACCGATACTGATAATTATTATCTTTTCTATTTTAATGATGAGAATTTAATTTGTTATGATAATATGTTCTCGATAAGACCTGCTACCTTAATAATTCCTAATGATTATACAGAAACACCTTATGTGGTTTATTATAGACAAGATGGTTCTGATTGTTTATTACTATCAGGTGAAGGTGGTGGCTTGACAATAATATCAGGAAGTAGTTCGCAGTCAAGTGATACAGCACCTCTTATTATTTCATGTTGTTCTCATTATGGAATGATGTTTGCAATTACGGCAGACGCAAGAGGAAAATTAATTTATAGTGAAGATACCGATATTTTAGAATGGACTGATGAGAAAACGAAAGATTTAGATTTTAGTGATGAAAGAGGTGATTTGAATAAATTAATGTCATTCAATGATTATATTTATATCTTTCGAGATTATGGTATAACTAAAGTTTCTGTTTATAGTTCTGATGATGAATTTTCTATCAGTCATATGTATTTGGCAGATAATTATATTTATCCTAATTCAATTTCACAAAGTGGAGACAATATTTATTTTTTAGAAGATAGTGGGATTAAAGTATTTAATGGTTCATCAGTTAAAAACATTAATTTAGATTGTATAAATCTTTTAAAAAATTGTGATAATCGAAATTGCTATGGGGTTTGTTTTAAAGGTAAATATTATCTTGCTTGCAGAGCAAACTTTAATGACGGCAAGGAAATAGGTTGTGAAAAAAGTGAACTAGGTTACAAAAATAACACATTAATTATTTATGATATAGAATCTAATCATGTAGATATAGTAAGAGGCGTTGATATAAATCAAATGCTTGCTTTTATAAATCCTTATAAGTCTAAATTATTTGCTTGTTTTAATAATGATTATATTAATAAAATTGGAGAAATAACCACAGAAGGGAAAATATTTGATGAAAATGAAGAAGCAAGTTTTTTAAGTGGAAAAATAGATTTTGGGTTGCCTGGGATTAAGAAAAAAATCAAATATTTCTTAATTAAAAGTATATATGATTGTAAAATTGAATTTATTTGTGAAGACAAAACAAAGATTATTGATATTAAAGGGTATGATAAAATACAAAAGATTAACGCAAATATAGTTGGCAGACAATTTCAAATAAATATATTAAAAACTGAAGCACAGGCAAATATTAGTAATTTTATTCTAACAGTGAGAGTTCCTAAATGAAATTAATTTACAGAAATCATATTGAAAAATTGAAGGAAGAAGAAAGAAAAGTCGCAAGAAATTTAACTAAATATATGTTAGATATTGATAAAAAAGAGAGGAAAATATGGATTTCTGGTCAGAACTTATCAAAATAGTTGTAAGTAATGGTATTTTTGCAATGCTCTTTGTATTTTTATTTATTTATCAATTAAAAGATAGTCGTAAACGTGAAGATGAATATAGGATTATCATTGATAATTTGTTTCAACATTTAGAAATTATTGAAGAAGTTAAAGATGAAGTTGAAGATTTGAAGCAAATTGTTATACAAGGAGAAGAAGATGAACGGGAAATATAAGAATTATAGTTTTTGGACGGCTTTAGCCGGTGCTGTAGTTGTCTTTTTAAATGCAATTGGAGATTGTTTTGGATTTTCAATTGATAATGAACTTGTTTCAGGGCTAATTATGTCAGTTGCAGGTTTGCTTGTAGTTTTTGGTGTTGTAACAATGCCGACAAATAATAAAGAAAATGGGGAAATTTCAGAAAATCTTGAACAAGAAGAAAAGCAAAAAAGTAATAAAGATGAAATAAAAGACAATGAGGGAATTGAAGAGAAAAATGATGAAAATCAAAAAATTGTTTTAAATCAAAACAGTGTAATTACGAAAGACGATACAAAAGAAGATATATAAAAAAAATACACCGAGAATTCGATATCTTAACAATTTCAAAATTGTAAGATGTCAGTTCTTGGTGTATTTTTTTATTTTTAAGCAATAGGAGTATCTGAACTATCAATAATTGCTATACCTGTATAGAATTTATAGTTTTTATTGGCATCTCCTGGTTTTTTCAGAACTTTGTAAGTGATTTCAAGATAATCGCAACCATCTTGACCTGCAAACATTTCATGGTTAAGTTTACCAGAAATGTATGTATGATTTTCGTCAACAAGAGGATCGTCTTCAGTTGGCTCAACTATAGAATACCATTTTCTAACATCAGTTGTTCCTACTAGAACGATAGGATTTCTTGAAACTAGGATAGAACCATCATAATTTGTTGCTTTCATATCTTCAGTCATAAGAATTTGATTTCCAATATTAGGATTGAAAGCATTTACTGGGAGTGCATCTCCAAAGTAATTATTTTCCCACATTTTACCAATGCTTGAGAATTCAACACCACTTACGTGGTCTGCAGGGGCGATACCATCACCAGCACCATTCTCACCATCAAATGGCATATATTCAATGTCATAAGGACCATCATATACTTTTGCGACTTCAGATGCAAGAGTGCAGTAAACATTGTTTGCGTGGTTATAATAATTTAAGTCAACTTGAATTTCAATGTAATCAGTGCCAAATTGTCCTTCAGTGGTGCCACTAAGGTCTGCATCGTATTTAAGAGCAATATACATATTTTCAATAAATTGAAGTTGATTAAGCATTAATACGACAGATTGATATTCAAGAGGAAGGATAGCAACTTCAGATTGTCCTTCTTCATATTTAGGGAAGTTTGCGTCATCACCAATAATGAAAGTGTTTCCTGCATATTCTTTTATTTCAGAAGCCAAAAATCTTTCGTCAATGTTTGCATCTCCACCTTCGCCACTGATAGAGACAAGCGAACAAACACCTTCAATAATGTTGTGGACAACTTCTTGATATCTTCTGCCAAACTCAACAGAACTTGCATCATTTGCATCGAATTTATAAGAAACCTCATAATCTGTTCCGTCATAAGTTCTTACTTCAGTAATGTTAGAGAAAATGTTTATATTATCATTTGAATAAGCCGTAGGTCCAATAATGTTTTGAAGAATCCAATTTTCAATTTTTGTAATTTGAAGTTGTGTTAAACCAACAAAAGAGCCTGTTTCATTAAATAAATTTTGAATATATTCAAGTGCAACATCAACACTGCTTTTAGTGCCTTCTGCAACGAAACCAGAAACATTCATTGAATAGAAATATTCAGTGCCCCCAACAGTGCTAGGTGAGTGAGAAACAGTGATTTGATTTGGTTCAAGGTCAAGTGCGTAGCAATAGATTGCATATTCAAGTGCTTTAGTGAATTCAGAATAAGCATCATAATTTTTTGCAACATTTTCTCCAGTTGCCGATGTTAAAAAGTTTTGTTGATAATTTCCTGTTAAAAAATAAATTGGATTTATTGTATATCCTTCAATATCATAATTAGGAATCCAATCTTTTTGCTGCTCATCGTAAGATAAAGTATAAGAATTGTATATATGATTATTTTCAATTGTTGGAGTATTATAATAATTATTTCCATCTTGTGAGTTCAAATAAGCATCAAGTTTGGAGTCATCTTCTAAATCATAATCAAAAGACCAATTCCAACCATTTTGATAATTTGCACCAACAAGATAATAATTTTCAAAAGTGTTTAAATTATATTTTGTTGTATAAGTCGAATATTCTTCGCTTGTATTTTCTATTTTTGTGCCATTTTTATAAATTTCAAATGAACCATCTTCTAAAAATTTTATTGTGATAACATCTTGTCCTTCAGTAACTTCTATATTGTTTACTGTTCCTAAAGTGTCAACTTTATAACGGACGCTGTCGTAAAGATAAGGTAGAAATTCTTCTTTATCATTTGTTGTAAACTGTGGAGCATACTTAATTAAATCATTATTAATAGTGCCTTCATCTTCATTATGTATAGGTAGTGCATATATATTATATAGAGTTGTCATTATATAATATGCATATTGTCCATAATAAATATTTTCTTCTTCTGCAGTTCCACCAGAACCTGTGTTGAAGTCATAACTATCTGGTCGGTATAAAACTTTGATTCCATACATATCTAAAGTTTTTGTGTCTTCAAAATCTGTATCAGAATCTTCATAGTCTTCAGGGGTTGAGCCCATACAACCAACACAAACAAATGCCATACAGCATATTAAACAAATACTAAATATTCTCATCCATATCTTTTTCATATTTATATTTTAACCTATTTTTTTTATTAAATCAACATTTTTAAACAATTTATTATATTTTGTAAAAATTTAAATGATATATAAGGTTAAAGATAGGGGAAAGTTTTTTTATATTAGTGATAATTTGAAGTGAATGCAATATCGTGAAATATGTCGAATAATGACATATTTGTAAAATTATTTACAAAATGCCGTTATTTGTTTTTTATAATTGTCGAAATATAGATAATTTTGACATATTTGTAAAAATCAATTTATTTTGTAAAAAAAATATAAATGTGATAACTGTCGAAAATTGGCATATTTTTACAAAATACTTTTTTGTGGAAAGATTGATTTTTTAATTAATTTTATCGAATTTTGTCGAAAAATAACATAATTTTACAAAAGTCCGATATTTTTACAAATATGTCAAAATTCGACAATAAGAAATTAAAATAAACAATATTCTTTTATATATATAATATATAGAAAAACATTGAATACAGAAACCGGTTATGATATAATAAAACAAAGGAGAGGGTATGGAATATATAGTAGGGAAATTGACAAAGGAAAAAGTAACCTTATACCAAAAGGAAGATAAAACGCAGTTGCAAGTATATTCAATAAATAAATTTCCAGAAGATGTATGCGTAGGGGATATCTATGAAATAAATGGGGAAGAGAAGACACTGATTGAAAGAAGTGGTTATTTGACTATGAAAAGGCAATATAGATTTTTAGAACAAATAGTATATCAAGATAAATATGGAATGCTTTCAAAAAAAATACAAGATGAGCAGTTTACTAGTATTATTCGATATACGAAAATAGAACCTGCAGCAGAATTTGGTGATATAGTTACTGATTGTAAGTTATATGGTATAAGTAAAGAATATCGATACACAATAATCCAAAACCATAAAAAAGGATTAAAACAAAGAGAAGTAACAATGCTGTATATAGTAAAGAAAGTAGATAAAAAATACATATATTTACTAAAAAACGGCGAAGAAGAAGTAATCAAACTGCCAAAACAAGAGAACGACTTCAAACCATTAGACCTTGTATATTTAGATAAAGAGAATGACCAAATAAAAATAGTGAAAGATGACGTATTCACGCCATACTTTACAAATTTTTTATCAAAACATGATAAAGATAGAATATTTAATAAAAATCACTTTAAGATAACAAAATGGATAGTAGAATATAATCATAAACATATCTTAAGCCTAATTGATTATAAAACATTAAAAGAAACAGTTTATGTTCCAGATTATGAGTTATACCCATCAGCAGACCAAGGCGACCCATACTTTAGGATAGAACTTGGGACAACAGTAGGATATGAATGGGATTATATTAATACAAAAATGGCAGCATTGTATACTAGCGACTTAATAATCAACAAAAATATATGTGATCAGCATTTATCAAATGAAGAAAAATATTATTATTATAAAGAGAAAGTGGAGTTATATGAAGAGAGAAAGAAGATATTTGAGAAATTAAATAAAGAAGTAGAAAAATATTATCAAAAGAACCCACTTGAATACACAAAATATGAAATTTTAGATTATTATAAAGTGTTAGGTGATGGTTATGATGGAACGCTTGAATTAGAGCCAACAAGTAATTTTAAGTTGTCTATTGAAGAAGATGAAAAAGAATTAAAATATGTAGATATAAAATTATTGCCAGAGCATACGAGAATGCATGATTATTTAGTAGAGGTGTGTGATAAAGAAAATAAGCAGGTGAAATATTATTTTTGTCGAGAGCAGATGCTCGATTGGTTTATGGAAGAGTATGATAACTTAAAAGATATTTTTTCAGATTATCAAGAGGGTAGAGTATGACAAATTCTACATTAAGTAAAAGATATCTTAAAAGTATTGATGCTCATTTAAAAAACGTGATAAAAGTAAATAAAGGAATAAGATATAACAATAAAGACAAAAATAATAGAGATTTATTAATGCATTATTTAGAGTTATCAAGATATAAAAGAAGAGATAATATAAATTTTGAATATGAATACATATATAAAGACTTAAAAAATCTTAGTCCATATCCACGAAAGAAAGAAGAAATAAAAGAAATAACCCCAGGCACTCAAGTGCATTTTGTCAATACTGGGAATGGCGATGGAATATGCATAGAAAATAATGGAGAATGTGCAATAATAGACTTTGGTGGATTGAATGGAAAATTCAATAGATATGTCAACGAGAACATAGCAGAACGCAAAATAAAATATTCATTTATAACTCATCTTCATTTAGACCACTTAAAAGATTATTTAAAAGTGTCAAAATCAAAAGATTTAGAAACATTAGTTTTATTGAATAATATTGATAGAAAAAATATTAATGATTTAAGTAAGAACTTTTCATATATAGAAAAATCGAATGCAAGATATATAAAATTCATAGATATAAAAGATATAGAAAATAAGAATGTAAAGTTTACATTAGGCGATGCAAGTTTAGAAATTATATATCCAAACGAAGTTGATAAAATATCTATTAATGATAGTTCTTTAGTCATCAAAATGGATTATGCAGGAAGGTCAATTCTTTTTACTGGAGATATAGAAAAAACTGGTGAAGAGAAATTGATAAATATATTATATGAAAATTTTGACATATCAAAAATTGCAGTAATAAAGGTTGCTCATCATGCATCAAAAGAAAGTTCAACAGAAGGTTTTTTAGAGATGTTTGAAAATATAGAAGATTTTATAGCACTTCTAAATGAGCAAAGAGAATACGAAAATTATGAAATATTTGAAAGATTAGAAAAACGTGGAAAAGTTTATATGTCAAGCAGGGACGGTGATATAAGGCTTGACATATCCAAAGAAGGGGAGATTACAGTAACAACAGAAAGACAAAAGATAATGCAGGAAGAAAAAGAGCAAGAAAAATCTCTTAATGCTATAATAAAAAGTTTTTATCATGATTTACATTTAAAAAGACAACAAGAACAAATAGAATATTTGGAAGCATAAAAACATCACTTTGTTTTTAAAAGTGATGTTTTTATTTTGCAATATTTTTTTTACAAAATGTTGCATTTTTTACAAATATGCCAAAATTCGACAAAACTTTTTTTTAATTTTGAATCATTTTTTGTTACTTACAAATATGTCATAATATAATCATATTCGACATGATTCCAATTTTTATATTTTTTTACAAAATTTTACAAAAATCAAAAAATATATATAGATGCAGGGAAAATAAAAAAAGAGTGAATTATCCTCACTCTTTTTTACTATGTTTATAAATCATATTCGTCATAGTTTGCTTGTTCTGCTTCATTTTCAACTTCAACATTGATTTGATTATCAAAGAAGTCAAGTTCAACTTTACCATTTAATTTGAAAGCATCTCTTGAAATATAATCAATAAGTTCAGAGTCTTGAATATTAGGTGTGATAATGCTATATTGTCTTACTCCTTCATTTGAAATTGCAACGATTTTAAAATTTCTACATGTGCCATAATCGTCATCTAGAGTTGATCCATTATCTGTATAAATTAATTTAACATCTTCACTTTCAATGTTAAAGTCTGGGGCAAATTTATTTACAACTGCTTTGATAAAGTCATCTTTATCGCCTTGTGTTGCCAAGTCGTATCCATACATATAATCACGTGTTATATTACTTCTTGGAATAGAAATATCTTTAAATGTATCTGATTTTAATAAATCGCCAACAGCAACTGCATTAGGCAATTTAACAGTATAAATTGTATAAACACTATCATTTCCCACTGATTGGTTAAATGCAAGTTTGATGTTTTGTATGTTTCCGTCAACAACTTCACCTAAATCCCATCTATAATCAGTTACATTTTCTGCTTTTGCATTTGCTCTATCAAGAACTGCTTCATAAACAGGTTGAAGGTTGGCATTGATTTGGTCAGAATAATATTCAAGTGCTTCTTCAATATTTTCAATTGTATATTCTTGTTCTTTATATTCTTGTTCAGTGTAAGCATTGTTAAACTGAATAACACTATATTCATTATCCATTATTCCTGCATCTTTGATGTTTTGAATTGTTTCTGCTTCGTTTGCTCCTGTAGCAACTGTTATATCATATTCAGTTACACCTGCTTCTGAACTTACAAGCATTGTAAATGTTGTTTCTCCAGCATTGTCTGCACCAAAGTCTACCATAACGTGTCCGTCATTTTCATTTACTCCAGCAATTTCCATAAGAGCATCTACAATTCCTTGTCTGAAATACATTTCTTTTGCATTATATTCAAAAGTATCTTCAATATTTGCATTTTCAACTTCTGCTACTGTTTTTTCGCCATTTTCAGCAATTTCATTCAAATCAACAGGAGAGGCAAAGTTTACGGTTGCTCTATAATAAGTTTCTTTTCCTTCAACACTAGGATCTGCAACAACAATTTCAACTTTTACATTGTTAAGTTCTGTCTTACTGTTATCTCCGATATCATATCTTACTGCTTTTACATTTTGCTTGTTATATTCACCAACAATTTTTTCCACTGCTTTTTCTGTTTGTTCGTTTAAGAATGCATATGTTTCAGTAGCATGATCTTTTAAAAGTTCGCCAATGTTATCAATTTCTTCTACTGGAGGTGGAACATCTTCTTTTTCATATTCTTTATATACGACAGATGTTTCTATATTTTCAATATCTCTTGTTTCTCTAAGTTTATAATTATTAGGATTTGATAAACTTGAAATCATGTCTTCAATGCTATCTTGTTGTTTAATAACTAAATCATAAGATTTTACAGATGAATTTGTTTGAGCAACAAGTTCATATTGATTACACAATGATACTTTTGTGCTTCCTCCCAATGCGAAATAAATTTCTCCATTATTTTTTAATGTTAAGTGTGTTGCAGTTTCGTTTGATTTTACTACATTTTTGTAAATTGCTTCTGCAAGTTTATCGTTTTGGACACTTTCATTTACATTATAAGTTGTTGTGTATTGATTTGATATTGTTGCGTCATCTGCAATTTGAGCAAGTTCTGTTTGATTTTGGTCATAATTTGCAATTTTACCTAAATCAATGCTTGTGTCAAATTTCATTTCATTTACATTGTATAAACGATCATCTCCATCTTTATATGTAAAAATTACTTTTACAGAGTTTAATGTTTTGCTATTTCCATCTCCTAAATCGTATGTTGCATCAAGTAATTTTTCTTCATCATATGTTCCTGTTGAATATTTAACTGCATCTTCAAGAACTTCATTATTTAAGAATTTATCAGTTTGTTCATCATATTCTTGAACAAGTTGTGTAACATTTGAAATTGTAACTGGTGGTGGAGTAGGTTCATCAGGTCCACATGCAGTTAATGTTGCACCAAGTCCAAATGCAAGACCAAGAGCAAGAATGCCAGCAATTATTTTATTTTTAAATGCAAGTCTTTTTGGTTTGCGATCTTTTACAACACCTTGTATGTTGTTTGTTTGTTTTGTCATAAATAATCCCCCTTATCGCCTATATTATATCACAAACAAAATAAAAATCAATAGTTTAATTCAAAAATGTTTGGAGTAAATTCTTAAAGATTTTCAATTTTATGATTTTTAGAAGAAAATTTAATAAATTAATGTAAAAACATTTAATTTTATATTAAACTTTTGCTAAAATATATTTTGAATTGAATATGCAAAAGAAAAAAGTTGTAAATTATAGGTTTTTATTTTATCCTTTTATAATATTTTTATTAGGAATTTCTGTTGCAAGGTGGCTTTATAGTGGTTCAATTGAGATAATTATAACCACTTGTTTGTTATTGAGTGCTTTAATTTTTGGATTATGTATAGCAAAAAAATATAAATTACTTATAACTTTGATAGCATTCTTTTTTATAGGAAATGGATTTTTTTATATAGGAAATGTCTCGTATGGAATTAAAAATTTCGAGGGACAAGTAAGTGTTGTAGGGCGTGTGAGTGATGATATTGTAGAAAATAATTATTATTATAATGTAGTTTTAGATAATATAAAAATCAATGGAGAAAATGCCAAAAACATAAATTTACATTTAACAACTGATGGAACTAAAAATATAGAAGTAGGCGATATTTTAAGTTTTGAGTGTGAACTTGAAGAAATTAATCTTTTTACTTTAAAGTCTTTCAATTCAAATTATTATAGAGATAATATTGGCTATACTGCAAGCGTAAATTTGAAGAATGTTGTTATAACTGATGGTTGGACTTACATAGATGAAAATGTAAGAATGAATATAAAAGAACAATTATATTCAAATTTAAGTGAAGATAATGCAGCAATTTGTTATGCTGTGCTTTTTGGAGATAAATCTGGAATTGATGAACAAATTGAAAATGCCTATCGTAATTCAGGAATAATTCATATTTTAACTGTAAGTGGTCTTCATGTAGGATTTTTGATTGCTTTGGTATATGGATTTTTGAAAATTTGTCGAGCAAATAAATATCTAAATTTTGTATTAACAACTTGTTTCATATTTATATATGCTTTTTTATGTGGATTTGCACCATCAGTATTACGAGCAGGAATTATGGCAATTGTAATGATGCTTGCAAGGTTAAGTGGTAAAAGATATGATAGTTTAAACAGTTTAGCATTAGCAGGTTTTATTATATGTATTTTCAGTCCACTAACTGCTTTAGACGCAGGCTTTTTAATGTCTATTTTTTGTGTAATAGGAATTGCTCTTCTTTATCCACTTTTTAATAGGTTCTTTACTAAATTTTTTCCTAAATGGGCAAGTCAATATATTTCATTGTCATTATCAGCCCAACTAGCAATTCTTCCATTTTTAGCAATGTTTGGTTCTGTTTATAACCTTTTATCTTTCGCAATAAATTTAATTATTGTTCCATTTTTTGGGATATTATATCCATATTTATTTGTTACAAGTATTTTTACGGCTCTTATCCCTGCTTTAGGTTTTATTCTTATTCCATGTGAATGGGGATTTTTATTGATAAATAAATTTGCCAGCCTTTTTGCGTCAACCTCACTTCAATTTACTTTAAGTGCATTTGATTTTGCTGTAATTGTTTTTATCTTTATTTTAATGTTTGTCATAAGTCAGTATTTCATGGAAAAATCAGTAAATAAATTTTTAGTAAGTTCACTTGTGATTCTATGTATTTCTTGTGCTTTTGGTTTTACAAATTTGCCAATTTCTCAAAAATCTAATATTGTTTATTTGAATAGTTATCAAACAGAATGCATCATATTAACTGGTGCAAACAATCAAAAATTTTTAATAGGGGATAACTATATTTTGAAAAGATATGCTAATAATTATAAGATTAAAGATATCGATTATTATTTAACAACTGAAGATTTAACATATCAGAAAGTAGAAGAACTTGAAGATTTTAATATAAAAGAATATTATTGTTTAAATGGAGATAATTCGATTGAGGAAGTTAAGGAAATAGAAACGAACAATGAAATAAGAGTAGGGGAATTTGCATTCGAGGTCATTGAAAATAGTGAAAAAATAATGGGAATAGTTGTTCAATTTGACAGTTTGACAATTTTTATTGCTAAACAAACAAATTTAAACTATAATACATATTATCAAGAATTGTTTTTAGAGATTTCCCCTGATTTGGTTTTTGCAGGTGAAAATCAAAATATTGGATATGGATATACTGTAGTTTCTTCTAAACAAACGCAAAATTCAACTTATAGTTATGAAAGTGATGGGAATATTTGCTTATATTATGATTCTAATTGGACGACGAGGAGGCTTGATTGAAAACATTAAAAAACAGATTAAAGGAAAAAATTGAAAATTGTTATTTACTTGAGGGTGATGATATTTATCTTTATGATAAGGCTTTTTCAATGATTAAAAAGGCAAGTAAAATTGAGTTAGAAGAATTTAATCTATCAAAATTTGATGATGAAAATTATACAATGCAAGCAGTAATTGATGCTTGTGAGATTTTGCCAATGGGTAGTGAGTATAAGATTGTTGTTTTAAAAAATATTATTAAATATAGTGAAAATGACAAAAAATTACTTCAAAATTATTTAAAAAATCCATCAAAAACTACTATTTTAATTATTTATGATTTTTATGATAAACTTTCAAGTTTAAAACAAATAATGACTTTTGTTGATTGCAAACGTTTTGATAAAAAGACTTCAATTTCAATTTTATTAAATGAATTTTCTAAAAGAAATAAGCAAATTAGTGCTGAGGCTATTGAAAGTTTGCTTGATTATTGCAATGGTTATTTGACAAGAGCAATGAATGAAATAGATAAACTTTGTTATTATGATGTTACAGATCCTTTAATTACAAAAAAAATAGTTGATAACCTAGTAACCAAAGATAATGAATTTGTAATTTATGAATTAACTGAAGCATTAGGACAAAAAAACAGTGATAAATCAATAAAAATATTAGATAGTATGAGTAAAGAACAAGGACTATTAGGACTTATAGTTAATCATTTTAGAAGACTTTTTTTTATTGCAACCTCAGGACTTGAAAATAAAGATTTGGCAAATCTGTTGGGTGTTAAAGAATATGCGATAGCAAAACAACGTTCGCAAACTATAAATTTTTCAAAAATGCAATTAAAAAAAATTTATTCTTTGCTGGAAGAAATTGATTTTAATATAAAAAGTGGAGCAATGCTTCAAGAAAATGCTTTATATTATTTAGTTTTATCCATATTATATATATAATTATATAATTTTATTTAATATTAACAATATTAAAGATAATGTAATTGCATTAAAAGTGCTTTTTCTTTAAATTTCTAATTGCTTTTATTTGTTTTTTAAATTAAAATATGATAGAGTTATGTAGAGAGGTGTAAAAAATGTATAGACCCATTGTGGCAGTTGTAGGAAGACCAAATGTTGGGAAAAGCACTTTTTTTAATAAAATTTGTGGTAAAAGAATAAGTATTGTTGATGATACTCCTGGCGTAACACGAGACAGAATATATGCAGACGCAGAGTGGAGTGGACATTCTTTTTTATTGGTTGATACAGGTGGACTTGATTCAAAGAGTCAAGATTCTTTTCAAAAAGATATAAGAAAACAAGCAGAAATTGCAATGCAAGAGGCAGATGTAATTGTATTTATCGTAGATGGAAGAGTTGGAGTTACAGGTAACGATGAAGAAGTTGCAACCATGCTTCAGCGTTCTAAAAAACCAGTTGTGCTTGTAGTAAATAAACTTGATAATTTTGAAATAGAAAAAACGTATGAATTTTATAGTCTTGGGCTTGGTCAGCCTTATCCATTATCAGTTATGCAAAGTAAAGGTCTTGGAGATGTCCTAGATGCAATTATTTCACAATTTAAAAATAAAGAGTTAACTGATGAAAATGAAAAACTAACAAAGGTGGCGATTGTAGGAAGACCAAATGTAGGGAAAAGTTCACTTGTAAATCGTTTGCTTGGGAAAGAAAGAGTGGTTGTAAGTGATGTAGAAGGCACAACACGAGATTCAGTTTTGGTCCCTTTTAAATATAACAAAAAAGATTATGCTCTTGTTGATACAGCAGGACTTAGAAGACAGCGATCAGTTGAAAAAGTTTCTATTGAAGGATATTCAGTATTAAGAACAATGTCGGCAATTGAAGAGGCTGATGTTGCAATCATTGTGATCGATGGCAGTTCTGATATAATTTCTGAACAAGATGTTAGAGTGGCAGGTTTTGTCCATGAAGAAGGAAAACCTAGTGTTATTGTTGTAAACAAGTGGGATATTAAAGCAAAAAGCAAAGAACAATTTATGGCAATGCTTAATACAAGTTTGTCATTTATGAGTTATTTTAAAGTTATTTTTGTTTCTGCATTGACTGGAGCAAGCACAGGGCAAATTATGGAACTTGTAGAAGAGGTATATCAAAACTCATCAAAACGAATTACAACAGGTCTTTTAAATGATTTGCTTCATGATGCGATTTTAAATTTTGAGCCTCCTGCTCATAATGGAAATCGGGCAAAAATAAAATATATCACGCAAGCATCTACAAATCCTCCAACATTTGTTTTATTTGTGAATGATGCAAAGTTGATAAATTTTTCTTATAAGCGATATCTTGAAAATCAGTTTAGAAGTCGAATTGATTTTTCTGGCACTCCTATAAAACTTACAATTAAAGGAAAGGGGGAAGAATAGTGGAAGATGTATTATATTTTATTTTAGTTGCTTTTGTTTCATATTTTATAGGAACAATAAATTTTTCTAAAATAATTGCATGGAATTCAAGAAGAAAAGATATTACAAAAATAGGAAGCCATAACCCTGGAACAATGAATATGCTTCGTTCTTTTGGCTTTGGGCTTGCACTTGCTACATTTGTTGCTGAAGTAATAAAAGTAGGGTTGACGTGTCTTGTTTTTAAATTAATATTTCCTCAATATGATCAAATAATTTACTTCTTTTCAGGATTATTTTTAATGCTCGGCAATGATTTCCCTGTATGGTCAAAATTTAAAGGAGGAAAAGGTGTTGCATGTATTGCAGGAATTTTCTTATTTTCAAATTTATGGTATATAGGAATCGCTTGGTTTGTAGTATGCTTTGTTCTTCTTATATTAATTGATATAGGAAGCGTCATTTCTTTCACCTATATAGGTGGTCTTTCTATAGCATATACTATCTCTGTTTGGCTTGCCCCTAATATTTTGTTACCACAGGCAGGAATGTTTTCAACTACTATAACAGCAATTGTTGTTACAGTAATTGTATGGCTTATGTTTATTATCACAATAATAAAACATCATGGGAATATATCAAGACTTATTAAAGGCACAGAAAGTCATATTGATTTTAAAGGAAAAATTAAAAAATTTTTTGGGCACAAAAAAGGAGAGGTTATAATTGATGAATCATTAGTTGACAATCCAAGACCTGAAAAAGAAATAGTTATTGATCCAAACAAACAAGAAGATTCAAAAATTTCAAAAGATTTGGAAGATAAAAACAAAAAAAAAGACAATAATGAGTAATAATAAAATAAATAAATGATTAAAAACTAACATTTTGTTAGTTTTTTTTATTATATGACGGTCACATTACTTGACGGGGGTGATATACTAAAATCGAAATTAGAGATTTTATAGAGGATTAAATATGAAAAGATGTGTAATTTTTTTTGTTTATTAATTTCTGTTTTAACATTAGCAGTTGGGAAAATACTTTTAAATAATAATATTGATAAAATAGAAACAGAAGAAACTTATACTGAATCAGATTTTTATTTTCAAGTTGTTACTAAAAGTTATAAAGCCGGAAGTTCAAAAACGACAAAATCAGAAGGTTCAGAACCTGGACAAACTTCACAATCTGATGATGTCCCTGGATGTTTTGATGTTGGATGGTATGAAGATGAAAATGATAATAAAAAGAATTTTGATGCAACATTAGGTTACTCTGGTGGAAGTCATGATGGAGGAAACAGTTCAGTAACAGCAACATATAATAGTGCAATGCCAGCAATAACCACACCATCAAGGACAGGATATAGTTTTCAAGGATACTATACAGGGACAAATGGAAGTGGAACAAAGTATTATGATAATAATGGAAAAAGTGTCAGAAACTGGGACAAAACATCAAATACAACATTATATGCTTACTGGACAGCGAATGGTTATACATTAACAGCGAATGCAAATGGAGGAAGTATACCATCAACAAGTGGCTGGACTGGGACAGGAAATACATCAACAAAATCAGTAAAATACGATAGCACATATGGGACATTACCGACCCCAACAAGAACAGGATATACCTTTGCAGGTTGGTATACAGCAAGTAGTGGAGGAGATACAGTATCAACATCGACAAAAATGGATAACATAAACGGGAAAACAATCTATGCCCATTGGACAGCGAATACATATAGTATAGTATTTGATAAAAATGGTGGAAGTGGAAGCATGAGTAACCAGAGTATGACATATGATAAAGCAAGTAACTTAACAACAAATACATATACAAGACAAGGATATTACTTTGTAGGTTGGTCAAAGACGAAACTAGGGGTGCAAAGCACAATACCAACAAGTAATATATATAAAGACGAAGAAAGTGTAAAGAATTTAGTGGCAAGTGGAAGTATAACACTATACGCAGTATGGTTAGATACATGGGCAAATCATACAACAACTCCAACATGATCAGGTTCATCAGTAAGTCCATATATAATAGATAGTGCTGAAGATTTAGCATGGTTGATAAAAAATTTTAATAATGGCAATAAATCAAATTATTTTAAACAGACAACAGATATTAATTTAAGTAAATATTATTGGAGTCCAATAGGTTCAAGTTCATCATCTGCATTTATGGGGGTATATGATGGACAAAATAATCAAATTACAAATTTAAAAATACCTAATGTAAAAAATACAAGTGGGAAATATTTATATTCTTATATGGGATTATTTGGTTATACGAAAAATGCCACATTTAAAAATTTAATAATAGTATCAGGAGAAGTTTATGGTAATGTTGGCGTTGGAGCATTAGTAGGACAATTAACAAGTGGTGTTGTTGAAAATGCAATTTTACAAGCAGGAGTTAAAGTTGAAGGATATCAGAATGTAGGAGGAATAGTTGGATATTCTTTGGGAGGAACGATTAAAAATTGTGAAAATTATTCATCTGTTAATACAACAAATTGGACCTGTTGAGGTATTTTAGGTTGGGCACAATCAGGAAATAATACTAAAATTGAAGATTGCATGAACTTTGGGAAAATTACTTCTAATGGTGGAAATGTAGGAGGAATTACTGGAGGTGGTGGCAATTTTATAGTTGAAAGTTGTTATAATTATGGAGATTTATCAGCAGTAGGTGCACATGCAGGAGGAATTGCAGGTGGAGTTGAAAGTTGTGGCGTAGAAATAAAAAATAGTTATAGTAAGGCTATAATAACAGGTAAGAATTATGCAGGAGGGATAATAGGATTAGTAAATCAAGGTTCGATAACTATAACAGGATGTGGCTATGAAGGGACTTTAACAGCAACTAGTAAAGGACTTATAATAGGAAATGTAGCAACAAATGCAAAAGCGACAGTTAGTGATTGTTTTGGAAATAGTTCAGCATCTGCAAATTTTTATAATGGGACTGCAACAGTAAGCAATAGTTTATATAATGTTGGAGGAACAAAAAAATATTATGATGGAAATTTTGCAAACTGGGTTATATTAAATGGACAGCCTCTGCCATCAGGTTTAACATGGATAGGAATAGGAGGAGATAAAGTAACAAATATTTCACAAATTACTGCTTGTGGCTATTCTAAAGTGTAAAATTAATATAAAAGAAAAAGAAAGGTAATAAGCAACCTTTCTTTTTTTCATTTTATTAGATTTTAATTCTTTGTAACATTTTAAATTTTATTGTTTTAAAATTTATATATTCCAGCAAATTTATGCTTTTTGCACATTATCATAAGATTAAATAAACATCAGTCTCACCTAAATGTGATTGCATAAAGTTGACTTGATTTATGATATTATTCACTTTATTATGTATAAGCACGAGTCTCAACATATAAAGAAGTTTAATTTTTGATAATATAAATTAAAGAAATATAAAAAGCATCAAATTAATTTGATGCTTAAATATTAAAACATATTAAATTATGCTTTTTTTGCTGTTCTAATACATTTAGTGCAAGCAGTAACAGTCTTTTCTTTTCCGTCAACTTCAACAACAGTTTTTTGAAGGTTAAGTTCGTAAGTTCTGTTATATTTCTTATTTGAGAAAGAAACTTGTTTGCCAGTCATTTTACCTCTGCCACATATTTCACATACTCTGCTCATTTTCATTTCCTCCATAAAATTCAAATTTTTCTATGCACTCTACTATATCATTTTTTTTCTAAAAAATCAACCTTTTTTATAGATTTTATTTATGTTGCGTAATAAATTATAAAAATTTTAATCAATCTACAAAATTTTTGTTGTTTTTTTTTTCTTTATATAGTAATATATATAAGGCGAAACATCTCTACGATAGGAGGCTAAGTTGACAGTCGATACAAACAATTATTATGGCAATATTTCTATTTCCGATAGTTCTATTAGGACTGTCGCAGGTTATGCTGCCCTTGATTGTTATGGGGTTGTCGATTTAGTTTCAAAATCTATTGCAGATAGCGCGAGAGAATTATTTAAAAAAGATCCTTATTCAAAAGGTATTAAGATAAATCATATAGACAACAGAATTTATATTGATGTTTACTGTATTTTAAAATACGGTGTTTCTATTAGTGCAGTTGCTGAGTCTTTGCGTAAAGCAGTTAAGTATAGCGTTGAATATTTCACCGGTATGCTTGTTGATGCTGTCAATGTTCATGTTGTCGGTGTGAGAGTTTAGGAGCAAATATAATTATGATAAAGACTATAAACGGGGCAACCTTCCGTAAGATGATTGTGGCTGGTGCTGGCCTTCTTGAACAAAATAAAAAATATGTGGACTCTTTAAATGTATTCCCTGTGCCTGATGGTGATACTGGGACTAATATGTTTCTTACAATGAAATCAGCAGTTAATGAAGTCTCTCAGTGTATAAATAATAATATTGATTCTTTAAGCCATGCCTTTGCTAAAGGGGCACTTAAAGGTGCACGTGGTAATAGTGGTGTTATAACATCTCAAATCTTCAAGGGGTTTTGTTCAGAAACTGCTAAATATTCTGAAATCACTACAAAAGTTTTTGCAAAGGCTATGCAAGAAGGTGCAAATATTGCATATAAAGCAGTTACAAAACCAAAGGAAGGCACTATCCTTACAGTTATCAGAGTAATGGCTGAAAATGCAGTCAATGTGGCTAAAAAATGTGATGATTTTGAAGTCTTCTTGAAAAAAGTTCTAGAAACTGGTGAAGAAATTTTGAAACAAACTCCTGAAATGCTTCCAGTTCTCAAAAAAGCCGGTGTAGTTGATGCTGGTGGAAGAGGTATTATAGTTATATTTACAGGTTTTTATAAACTTATAATAGGTGAAGAAGATTTTGAATTTCAATTTGAAGATGAGAAAAAACCTCAAACTGTTGATGATGTAATTGCTGACATTAATGCACTTGAAGAAATTCAATTCGGTTATTGCACTGAATATATGATTATACACATGAAGAAAAAAACAACTGAAGCAGATATTGATAAATTGCGAGAGAAACTTTGTGAAATAGGTGATTCTGTTATTTGTATTGGCGATTTAAACCTTGTAAAAGTTCATGTTCATTCAAATGAACCTAATAAAGCACTTGAGTATGCTTTGGAACTTGGTGAACTTTATAATTTAAAGATTGAGAATATGCGTGAACAAAACAGAGAAATTAAGAAAAAAGCAGTTGCTGTCGAAGAAACCAAAGAACTTGGAATGATTGCAGTTGCACCTGGTGAAGGCTTATCAGCAATATATAAAGATTTAGGGGTTGATGAAATTATTGTTGGAGGACAAACAATGAACCCTTCTGCTGCAGATATTGCTGCAGCAGCAGACAAAGTTCCTGCTAGAAATGTTTTTGTATTTCCTAATAACAAAAATATTGTTCTTGCTGCTCAACAAGCAAATGACCTTACAAATAAAAATCTTATAATAATTCCAACACGTTCAATTCCTGAAGGTATTAGTGCTGCAATTTCGTTTAATCCTGATGGCTCTGTTGAAGAGAATACTGAAGCAATGAATGATGCAATTAAAGGAGTAAAATCAGGTTCTGTTACTTATGCTGTTAGAGATACACATGTTGATGGTTTTGACCTTTCTGTTGGTGAAATTATCGGACTTGATGATAAGGCAATTCTTGCAAAAGGTAAACTTGTTTCAGAAACAACAGAGGCTTTAGTTGAAAGAATGATGTCTGAAGAAATTATGAATATTACATTATTTTATGGTGAAGATATAAGAGAAGAAGAAGCAAATGCTCTTGCTGAAAAATTGGCAGAAAAATATCCAGATTGTGAAGTTACTGCTGCTTTCGGAGGGCAACCCGTTTATTATTATCTTGTAAGTCTTGAGTGATAATAATGAATTATTTTACTAAAGAAAAAAGGTTATGTAATTATTTTTACATAACCTTTTCTTTTGTGTTTTTACAATTTTATCTTTTGTAAAAACCTTCCTCGAGCAAATATATAATTATCAATATCTAGAATTTAATTCAATAATTATTTCTTCTATAGAACATTTCATGAATTTTGCAATTTTTTTTATTTCATCTTCTTTGATTTTATCAATTTTATTTTTTAATATATTTTTAAAAGATATTATATCTATTTTGCAAATTTTAGAAAAAGAAGAACTGAAAGGTTGTTTTGTTCCATAAATTTTTGGATATATCTTGAATCTATTAGGACTCCTTCCATTAATTCTCCTTTGTTTAATGATATTGATATGTTGTATTATATCACACAATATCGGATAATGCAAATAAAATACTCACATTTGAGTAAAATATTTTTTATAACATAATGAGGTTTTAATGGATATTGGTGGAATAATAAAACATTGGAGACTTGAATTTAAACTTTCACAAAGTGCATTTGCTAAACTTTGTGGTTCTTCTCAACAAACAATATCTAGATGGGAGAATAACTTACATACTCCTTCAATAGTAGATTGTATCAAAATGGCGAAAGCATTAAATTTGACATTAGATGAAATGTTTGAAGATTTATTTATATAATAAAATTTTTTTTAATTAAATATAATCTTGTAAATTTTAATAATACCTTTTTCTAGTTGTTTAATAATATTTTTTATGATATAACATAATTTATGAGATTAGATAAATACATTGTAGAGAAGTATCATATTTCCAGAGAAAAAGCACAAGTAATTATTAGAAATAATAATGTTTTTGTTAATGAAAAAATTTGTAATAAATCATCTAAAGAAGTTGGAAAAGATGATAAAATTGATGTAAATTTTCCTAAAGACTATGTATCTCGTGGGGCATATAAGTTGTTAGGGGCAATAGATACCTTTTCTTTAAAATTTGATGAAAAGGTTGTTTTAGATTTAGGGGCATCAACAGGGGGATTTACGCAGGTTGCCCTGGAATATGGAGCAAAAAAGGTATTTGCCGTTGATATTGGTGCAAATGAACTTGCTGATACTTTGAAAAAAGATTTAAGAGTTGTAAATATGCCTAACACAGATGTAAGAAATCTTAATAAAGACCTAATAAAAGATAGTCAAATAATTATTGGTGATTTATCCTTTATTTCTCTAACAAAAATTCTTCCTATTATTAAACAATTTTTTAGTGAAAATTTAGAAATGATGTTTCTATTTAAACCTCAGTTTGAATGTGGTAAAGAAATTGCAAAAAAATACAAAGGTGTTATAAAAAACAAAGCAATTCATATAGAAATACTTAAAAATTTTCTTGAATTTATTAATCATTTAGGATATTATATTAGTGATTTGACATTTTCTCCAATTACTGGTGGAGATGGAAATATTGAGTATCTTATTTATATTAATGGGAAATATAAAAAAAATGTTAATATTCAAAAAGTTGTCAAAGAAGCATTTATGGGGTTGAAAAAGCAAAAATGATTGATAATGGGATTTTAAAAACACAATCAATAGGTGTAAATGATATTGAATATTTAGGTTTAATTATTTCTAAAGAAGGGATTGAAAAAATACAAGAGTTTTTAGATTTTAATAATATTTCTTTAATAGCGACATTGCAACCTAATTTACACATGACATGTCATTATTTTAGAGGAAAGGGAAATGTTGATAAAAATCTTTTACCAAAAAATGATTTTTTAGGTAAAGAATTAAAAATTCACATTAATGGGTATGGTGAATTGAAAAATGAACAAGGTGTTATTTTAAACCAAGGACTTCTTGTTGATAGAGAATCTCTTGAAGATATTATAATTGAAGATAAAAGACTTACTGATTTTATAAGTATTGAAAAACCTCATATTACCATTTCTGTAAATAAACAAAAAGTTGGCGGAAAGCCTATTGCAAAAGCACAAGATACTTATAGATGTGCTTTTAAATCTGAAATTGAAAATAGAAATATAGATTTCATGTTGACTTGCAAACTTGCAGTTGTGCGTTTCGGTAAGGTTTTTGAAAATATTGATTATGGAGAGCAAGAAAAAATATAGAAAATAAAATAAAAGGCTTAAATAGCCTTTTATTTGTTTTTTCAAAAATATTTTATACTCTTGGCCCTGTTACAGCAGTTGGATATAATGGAAGGTCATTAAGTCCAGGACAAGCAGTGCAATTTTGACAGGCTTGACAAGGTGGAATAACTGGATAACCATAAGATGGAACGAGAATATCTACTACAGCAGTTACTTTTATGATTATTTGAAGACAACCTGTTACCGTAAATGTATTTTCTGATGTATAACTTCCTATTGAACTTGAAAATAATGCTGTTGCTTTGATATCAATAGGTGTTACTGAAGGTTGTGGAACAAATAATACAGTGCTTTTATTTACTGTTATACTTGACGTTCCTGTTCCAACTACTCCATTTGCATCTCTATAAGTTACTGTTAAAGGAATTGTGATTGTCATGCTGACATTTGCATAGTTAGGTGTTTGGTCGATTCTGTCTATAACAATATCACTTACTACAACATCTGAACCTATTTGATTTTGTGCTGAAATGAAAGTTAATGGAAGTGCAGGTGATGCAGGATTGAATGATGTTACAGGTAAAACGATTCCAGTTTCTGTATCTTGTGATACACAGGCATCAAAAACTTTAGTAGTTTCGATTAAAACCTTTTCACAAATTCCATTCATAGGATTTCCTGTCATTGGACCAGGACGGAATGGATTTGTATTATTGATATAAAATGACATTTTAAACCTCCTGATTTTACTTTTAATTTTTGATGTAAAACCACTATTGTAATATATGTTAATATTAAAAAATGTGTGATTTTATAAAAAGTTTTGTAAGTTATTTTTTATCTTTTTTTAATATAATAAATTATTAAAGACATTAAACCTTAACTATGTGATTACACGCAAGGGCGTGTTGATTGCCATTTGGCAATCTAAAATTTGACAGGTGTCAAATTTTTATCACATAGTTTTAATTATAAGGATTATAAAATATTTAATATAAATGATAATTATAATTAAAAAAATTATAATGTTGCAATTTATTTTTAAATTTGTTATAATCTAACAGTTTAAAAAAATATAGGAGAATTATATGATTTTAGATAATGTTAAAGAAAGATTAAATGCAGTAAGTGAAGAATTAAAATTTATAAAGGAGTGTCTTTGACCCTGAAAATTGTGAAAAAGAACTCGGGAAGTTAAAAGATGAACAATTAAAAGAAGATTTTTATCTTGATCAAAAGAAGGTTTTAGAGGTTGGGAAAAAGATAAAACATTATGAAGGGAAAATAGAATTAATTAAAGACCTTCAAAATTGTTTTAATGATTGTCAGGCTTATGTTGAATTGAGTGAAGAAACTCATGATTCTTCACTTGATAATGAAATAGAGGAAAGTTTACATTTGTTAGAAAGCAAAGTAGAAAAGGCAAAAATACAAACATTATTGTCTGGTAAGTATGATTCTTATGATGCTATAATGACTTTACATTCAGGTGCAGGTGGAACAGAGGCACAAGATTGGACTGAAATGCTTTTTAGAATGTATAAGATATATGCAGAAAAATCTGATTTTAAATTAAAAATTTTAGATGTTATCAATGGTGATGAAGCAGGGCTTAAATCTATTACATTTGAAATTGATGGTGAAAATGCGTATGGCTTTTTAAAAGCAGAAAAGGGTGTTCATAGACTTGTCCGAATTTCTCCTTTTGATGCAAATGCAAGGAGGCATACCTCTTTTGCAAGTGTTGAAGTTATGCCTAAATTGGAAGAAAAGCCTAATATAGAAATAAGACCCGAAGATTTGAAAATAGATACCTATCGTTCTTCTGGTGCAGGTGGACAGAATGTAAATAAGACAGAAAGTGCAGTTAGAATTACTCATATTCCTACTGGTATAGTAGTTTCATGTCAAATTGAGCGTTCGCAAGTGCAAAATAAAGAAACGGCAATGCAAATGTTATATTCAAAACTTGCAGAAAAGGAAGAACAAGAAGAACTTGAAAAACTTGCTTCAATTAGGGGAGAGATTAAGAAAATAGAATGGGGAAGTCAAATAAGAAGTTATGTTTTTTGTCCATATACTCTCGTTAAAGATCATAGAACAGGATATGAAGATAGTAATATTCAATCAGTTATGGACGGAAATATTCAAGAGTTTATAAATGAATATTTAAAGAAGATTTAATTTCTAATAAATTATTAAAAAAATGCTAAAAAATTAGCATTTTTTTAATTGTTGTTGCTTTATATTTATAGATTTGATATAATATAACCATGAATTATCTAGAAAGAATGAAAGAAAAATTTGAAAAATTAAGGACAAAAAAAAATGTCCTTATTTTATCCATTGAATCATCTTGTGATGAAACAAGCATTGCTGTAGTAAAAAATGGTCGTGAAGTATTATCAAATATAATTGCTTCACAAATTGAAATACATAGAAGATTTGGTGGGGTTGTTCCTGAAGTTGCTTCAAGAAATCATATTACTGCAATTGACAATATTTTTAAAGAAGCACTTAAAGAAGCAGATGTTAAAAAAGAAGAACTTGATGCGATTGCAGTTACTTTCGGTGCAGGTCTTATAGGAGCACTTCTTGTAGGAGTAAACTTTGCAAAAGGACTTGCTTATTCATTAGATATTCCACTTATTGCAGTAAGTCATGTTTATGGACACATAGCAGCAAACTATATTTCATATAAAGAACTTGAGCCTCCTTTTGTTTGCCTTATGGTTAGTGGTGGACATACTGCACTTTTAAGAGTTGAAGATTATAACAAAATAAAACTTTTAGGGACAACTGTTGATGATGCAGTAGGAGAGGCATTTGATAAAGTTGCAAGAGTTTTAGGATTGCCTTATCCAGGTGGACCCGAAATTGATAAACTTGCTAAAACAGGAAGTGATAACTATAAGTTTGTTGTTTCAAATAGTTTAAAAAATACACTTAACTTTTCTTTTAGTGGGGTAAAAACAGAGGTTGTCAATTTAGTCCATAATGCATCTCAAAAAGGACAGGAAATAAATAAAGCAGATCTTGCGTGCTCTTTTCAAGAATGTGTAACAGATGATCTTGCATATAAGGCTATAAAGGCATGCAAAGGAGAAAATATTAAAAAATTAGTAGTTGCAGGTGGTGTTGGGGCAAACTCACGCTTAAAAGAAAAATTGGGACTTGCATGTAACGAAAATAATATTGAATTTTATAGTCCGATCCTTAAGTATTGCACAGATAATGGGGCAATGATAGGTTCAATGGCGTATTATCTTATGAAAGATGGAATTGGACTTGCTAAACTTGATTTAACAGCAAAACCAAATGTAGATTTATAATAAAATTGAATTGATTTTTTTAAGTTTATATTATATTTATGTGAATTTGGAGGAAAAAATGGAATTATTAGCACCAGCAGGAAATTTTGATAAACTTGTTACTGCAGTTCATTTCGGAGCAGATGCAGTTTATTTTGCTGGTAAAAAATTGGGATTAAGAGCATTTGCAGGCAATTTTGATGAAAATGAAATTTATAAGGCAATGGATTATCTTCATCAGAGAAATAAAAAAGGTTATATAACCTTAAATATAGTTGCTAATGATGAAGATTTTGATGGTATTGATGAATATTTAAATTTGCTAGTTGATGCAAAGGTTGATGGTGTAATTGTTTCTGATATTGGAATGATTTCTTATATAAGAACAAATTATCCATCTCTTAATGTTCATGTTTCAACTCAAGCAAATGTAAACAATTCTTATGCTGCAGATGTTTATTCAAAAATGGGAGCAACTCGAATAGTCCTTGCGAGAGAGTTAAATCTTAATCAAATAAAAGAAATGCATAAAAGACTTGGTGATAAAATAGAACTTGAAGCATTTGTTCATGGTGCAATGTGTATTTCTTATTCTGGAAGATGTTTACTTTCAAATTATTTAACAGGCAGAGATAGTAATAAAGGGGCATGTGTTCAAGCATGTCGATGGAAATATTATATAAGAGAAGAAAACAGGACTGATGAAATGCCAATAGAAGAAGATGAAAGGGGGACATATATTTTAAATTCAAAAGATATGTGTTTGATTGACCATTTAAAAGAGTTGGAAGAGGCTGGTATTGCAAGTTTAAAGATTGAAGGTAGAATGAAGTCGGATTATTATGTTGCTTCAGTAGTTAATGCATATCGTCGTGCTTTAGACGGCTTCTCTGATTATAAAATTCTTCATGATGAACTTGAAAAAACAAGTCATAGACGTTATACAACTGGCTTCTATTTTGGCGCTGATGATAAAGAATATCTTGAAGATTCTATGCCAGTGCAAACCTATGTTTTTATTGCTGTTGCTAAGGAAAATGCTAAAGATGGAAAAGTCAAAGTAGAGATGAGAAATAGATTTAAAGTTGGCGATGAACTTGAAATTTTAAGTAGTGATAATAATTTCTTAAAAACTATTAAGATTGAATATATTAAAAATTCACTTGGAGAATTTATTGATGATGCAAAAAGAGTTCAAGAAATAGTAGAGATTAATTGCCCTTACGATTTAAAAGAAGGGGATATTTTAAGGGTGGAGAAAAAATAGGAAAGTATTTACTTTTCTATTTTTTTAATAAATCACATAATTATCAAGAAAATTAAAAGATGTCATAATGCTTGACCGGGGGAGGGGATTTTGATATACTGAAAAAAAATAATTAGGGGGAAATTATGAAAACAAAGAATAATAAACTAATATTATTTATAATAATTTCGACTTTATTATTAATGATAAGTGGATCTTTAATTTTGGTAAATAGTTCTATAGCACCTACATTTGCTGGAAATATGTATTTAAGTGCTGAAGTTGCTGAAGGAAAAGGAACATTTTCTGTTTATTATCATGATGGTGATTATAGTGAAAATAATACTTTGATAGCAACTGAAGATAGTGGAGCACAAGTCGATAAAGATGTTGACCCTGGTGCAAGTGCAGACACTGTTTATGTAACATGCACAGCAACACCAGCAACTGGTTATCATTTGAATTATATTTATGTTGAGGGAAAAACAGATTCAACAACGACAAATCCTTATGAGTTTTCTGATTATATTAAACATTGGTTTGATACAACAACAAAACATAGAGTTTGCAAAGCATATTTTGCTATAAATAATTATCAAGTAAGTTTTAATGGTAATGGAAATACAAGTGGAAGTATGTCAAATCAAAGTTTTACCTATGATCAAGCACAAAATTTGACAGCAAATGGATATTCCAAAATAGGATATAGTTTTGCAGGGTGGTCAACTTCAGCAAATGGAAGTGTGGAATATAGTAATAGTCAATCAGTATCAAACTTGACATCAACAAATAATGGAACAGTAACTCTTTATGCTGTCTGGACAGCGAATACATATACGGTAACATTGGATAAGCAGAGTGGAAGTGGAGGAAGCAGTTCAGTAACAGCGACATATGATAGTGCAATGCCTGAAATAACTCCACCAGAAAGGACAGGATATAGTTTTAAAGGATACTATACAGGGACAAATGGAAGTGGGACAAAGTATTATGATAATAATGGAAAAAGTGTGCAAAATTGGGATAAAACATCAAATACAACATTATATGCAAATTGGGAAGCGAATGGGTATACACTTACAATGGATGCCAATGGAGGAAGTATAACATCAAGTGATGTTTGGACAGGGAGTGGAACAAAAGTAACAAAGACAGTAAAATATAATGATACATATGATACATATGTAAACGATAAAGGAGAAGTAAAAGTTGGTTATTTGCCTACATCATCAAATATAAGTAGGACAGGGTATACATTTGATAATTGGTGGACGTCAGGGAGTGGAGGAAGCAGAGTATATACAACAACAGTAATGAATAGCACAAGTGGAGCAACAATCTATGCCCATTGGACACCGAATATATATAAGATAACCCTAGACAAACAGAGTGGGAGTGAAGGAACAAACGAGATATATTTAAAATATAATACAGCATGGTGTTCAAATAGTAGTGGAACAGCAACGATAACGAGTATAACAAAACCAACACGGACAGGGTATACATTTGGGGGATATTATACAGATAAGAATGGAACAGGAACACAGATAATAAATGCATCAGGCTCAATAACTGGAAGCAAGACATACATAGCATCAGCCGATACATTGTATGCAAAATGGACAGCGAATACGTATAGCATAGTATTTGATAAAAATGGTGGAAGTGGAAGCATGAGTAACCAGAGTATGACGTATGACAAAGCAAGTAACTTAATAACAAATACATATACAAGACAAGGATATTACTTTGTAGGATGGAAAATAGATTATGCCAGTGCAAGTATTTTTAAAGATTCAACAGGAATTAATGGGACAAATGGTTCGGTTGAATATTGGGCAGATTATATGGCTACCGAAAAACCTATACCTTTTGTAAATAATACAGGAAACGATATAGTGTTAACATCAAATTATATTGTTTGTGGAATATATGCATATGATGCGAATGGGATATTAATAAAAAGATGTTCTAGTTATGCAACAGTGCACAATATTCCAACAGGAACAAGTTTTATAAGAATAGAAATTAATAAAAGTAATCTTTCATTTGATCAAGTAGATAGTTTACGAGTTTTTACAGATAATCAATATGATTATAAAGACGAAGAGAGTGTAAATAATTTAGCAACAAGTGGAAGTGTAACACTATACGCAGTATGGTTAGACACATGGGCAAATCATGCAACAACTCCAACAGGCTCAGGATCATCAACAAGTCCATATATAATAGATAGTGCCGAAGACCTAGCATGGATGATAAATAATCATGGAAGTGCATTAAAATATTTTAAACAGACAAAGGCAATAAACTTAAGTAAATATAACTGGTATCCAATAGGGACAAGCGACAAGCCATTTAAAGGGGTTTATGATGGACAAGGATATGAGATAACAAACTTAAATATACTCGAGATAACAAATGCGAGTGGAAATAAGATACAATCAGATATAGGACTATTTGGATATACAAGTGGAGGAGAGATAACAGGAATATATATAAAGAATGCAACAATCTATGGGAAAGATAATGTAGGACTGATAGTAAGCAACGCAACATCAACAAAGATAAATTCAAATATAATAGAGAGTAGCACAATCAATGCAAGTGGAAACTATGGAGCAGTTGCTGGGAAAATATCAGGGGGAGAGATAAAATATAACCTAGTATATGTAACAACAAACGGTGGGACAAGCACAAGCAGTTTATATACAGGTTCAACAACATTATCAACAAACCTAGTAGAAAATAACGGAACAAGAAGCAAAGTAGGGACAGAAGACTTAACAGGCTGGGGCAAGGTATTCAATAGATTATTGCCATCAGCAATATCATGGGGAGCAAAGGTAACTCCAGCAACATCATCTGACCTTACAAACTGGGTTGCAAAAAAGATAGATTAAACTAAATAAATTATGAAAAAATAAAATTTTAATCGTAGAAAGAAGGGTAAAACTCTTCTTTTTATATTGACAAAAAACTTTATCTATATTATCCTTTTATAAAGGAGAGAAAATGGACGAAAAGGATTTTTTTGAAGATTTAAAAAGAAATGATGAACTTGTGAAAAAAGAAAAATTAACAAAAGAAGAACAATATAAAGAGTTTGCAGAATTTATCGAAAAGAATAAAGTGAGAGTTAAAAATAAAAAGGAGAATTCTAATGGAAAGAAATAAGCCAATTTATTTTGCTTTTGATTCAGATGTAATAAGAACTCTTGCTCATCTTGATTTACTTAAAAGTAAAAATAAAGAAATAGATTTTTCTAATAGTGAAGATAGGCTTCTTTGTAAATATAAAGATACTTTTTTAAAAATCCATGAATTTATGAGAAAAGATAAGATAAGAGTGCTTATTTTAAATAATGTTTATCAAGAAAATAAACATTCACAATACATAATGAATTTTATTATTGATAATTGTTATGTTGACAATATTGATATGCAGAATTATAAGGAAATAGCAAGTAAAGTTGAAAAACTTGCTTATAGATATTGCAAAGATTACACAAGTTATGATGGAAGTATTAAAAAAGCACCAATGCAAGCAGTATTTAATGCTTTAAAACGTGCAAGTATTCCATCAAATGATGCTTTTAATATGGCTGAATCAACATTAGTTAATGTCAATTTTGTTACTGCAAATTCAAAAGATTATATATTTTATAAAGATCCTTCGCTTGGAGATGTCAGAGCAAAAGGAATAAGAGAAATAAACAGACAAGAGGGTTATTATACGGCACATGGAACAAAACTTTATACTCCAAAGCCTATAAGTATATCTCAATTTGATTCGCTATTAAATAAAATTGATAACAATCAATTTATTTCTTTGGGAGATAATGAAAGTCGGTCTACTGGTGCTTGGGAATTAGAAGATTGTTTCTTAAGTGGAGAATTTGATGTTGATAATGAAATAGAGTAATTGAATGATTTAAAAATATATAATAGTAAAAAAAATGGCTTGATTTAATCATGCCATTTTTTAATAAAAATGAAATATTATTTATTTATTAAATATTTATTTTTTTAATTAATTTATAATTTATTTTATTTTTTCGCTAATATTTTTAATTTTTTTTAATTAATTTAAATATTTTTATTAAAAATTCATTAATTAAAATTATTTTTTTAAATTTGTTATAATTTAATTTTTTCTCACATACATTATCTTGTCGCATGGAGGCAAATATATGGAAAAATTTGAAATATATGATGATATTAAATCACGAACTAATGGTGATATATATATTGGTGTAGTTGGTCCTGTTCGAGTAGGAAAATCTACATTTATTACGCAGTTTATGCAGAAGTTAGTTCTTCCTAATATCACAGAAAAAAATGCGAAAGAAAGAACTATTGACGAACTTCCTCAAAGTGCTGACGGTAAAACTATTATGACAACTCAACCTCATTTTGTCCCAAATGAAGCAGTGCGTATTAAAGTTGCAAATGCTGAAATGAAAGTGCGAATGATTGATTGCGTGGGTTATCTTGCTGAAGGGGTTATGGGGCATATTGAAGATGATAAACCAAGGCTTGTAAAAACTCCTTGGTCAACAGAAGATTTACCGTTTGAAGAAGCCGCAGAATTTGGAACAAGCAAAGTTATTAAAGAACATTCGACTATTGGAATTGTGGTTACAACAGATGGTTCAGTTACAGATATTCCTCGAGGTAATTATATTACAGCCGAAGAAAGAGTAATAAATGAAATGAAAGAATGTGGAAAACCTTTTGTTTTAGTTTTAAATTGTAAAAATCCAAACAGCAATGAAAACAAAAAATTGACATCTGCATTGAATGCAAAATATGATGTCCCAGTTATCGCTTTAAATGCACTTGAACTTAAAGATGAAGATGTTGATAAGGTTTTTGAAAGTATTTTAATGGAGTTTCCTGTTAAATCTATTCAGATTCAAATGCCTAAATGGATGAGAGCATTAGATTTTAATAGTGATATTATCACTGAAGTTTCTCAAGAAATGAAAAAAATCAGTTCAAATATGATTAAACTTAGCGATGCAAATAAAAACCAAATTGCATTTGCTGACAGTAACTGCTTTGACCCAATAACTGTTTCAACTATTGATGCAGGGGATGGAATTATAAAATTTAATGTAATTCCAAAAGAAGGATTATTCTATCAAGTTTTATCTCAAGAATGTGGTTATGAAATTAAAGATGATTTTGAACTTGTAGGATATATTAAAGAACTTGCAGTTGCAAAACTTGAGTATGATAAGATTAAAGGTGCACTTGAAGAAGTAAAACAAACAGGATATGGCATTGTTGAACCAAGACGTGAAGACCTTGAACTTGGCGAACCTGAGATAATCAAACAAGGAAATCGTTTTGGTGTAAAAATCAAGGCATCAGCCCCAAGTTTGCATATAATGAGAGTGGACGTTGAAACTGAAGTAACACCACTTGTAGGAACTGAAGACCAAAGTCAAGATCTTGCTAAAAATCTTGTTGAGCAATTTGAAAACGACCCAGAAACAATTTGGGATACAAATATTTTAGGAAAGAGTTTATACAATTTAGTTGGCGATAATATAAATTCTAAAATAGTTATGATGCCAGTTGAAGCACAGAGAAAGATGAGAAAAACGCTTGCTAGAATAGTTAATGAAGGCAAAGGGGGAGTTCTCTGCATATTATTGTAATTCTTTTGCATATTCAAAAAAAATCTTATACTTTTTTGTATAAGATTTTTTATTTGCCATTATTAAAAATGAAAAATGAAAAGTTTTCAACTTGATAGAAGTATTTTAAAAAGTATAGAAAAAACAAGTGTTTAAAAATTCAATAATTTATTTACTTTAAGTTGATAATTTGATATTATTATAATGTTATGAATTATGATGAAAAAGAATTAAATGAAGAACAATTATTACCTTTAAAACAAACAGCAGGTGCTGTGCTTGTAACAGCAGGTGCTGGTTCGGGGAAAACACGTCTTTTGACATATAGAGTTGCGTATTTAATTGAAAAAATAGGAGTAAGTCCCTATAATATCTTGGCAATTACCTTTACTAATAAGGCTGCCGGTGAAATGAAAGAAAGAATTGCTGGAATGGTTTATGGTGCAGATAGAGTTTGGATTTCAACTTTTCATTCTATGTGTGCTAAAATTTTGCGAATGGATATTGATGCACTTTATCCTTTTACAAAAGATTTTTCTATTTATAGTGAAAGTGATAGCGATAAAGTTTTAAAAGATGTTTTATCAGAATATGGAATAAGTGATGATAAAATCAAAAAGGCAACATCTTATCATTTATCTAATTGGAAAAATGGTAGTCAAACTTTGGAAGATTATGTCAATACTCATGTAGATGAATATGATATAAGAAAAATTGGAAGATACATTATGTCCTATCAGGAAAAGTTGAAAAAGAACAATGCGTTAGATTTTGATGATTTACTTTTAAAAACTGTTCAATTATTCAAACAAAATCCTGAAATTTTAAATAAATATGCTTCTAGATTTGAATATATTTTAGTCGACGAATTTCAAGATACAAACACTGTTCAATATAATCTAGTCAAAATGCTTGCGTCAGTGCATGGTAATGTTTTTGCTGTTGGAGATGAAGATCAATGTATATATTCTTGGAGAGGAGCAAATTTTCAAAATATTTTTAATTTTAAAAAAGATTTCCCAAATGTTAAAGTATATAAACTAGAAAGAAACTATCGTTCTACAAACGAGATAATACAAATAGCAAATAATGTAATAAAGAATAACACTACAAGACTTAATAAAAATATGTGGACAAATAAAACTGGTGGCGATAAGCCGACTTTATATAATGCTTATGATGAAAGAGATGAGGCAATTTATGTTGCAAAAACTATTGAGAAATTAGTTTTTGAAGGATATGATTATAAAGATATCGCAGTTTTAATGAGAATGAACGCACTTTCAAGAAGTTTTGAAGAGGCTTTCTTAAGTTATAATATTCCACATCGCATATTTGGTGGTTTTAAGTTTTATGAAAGAGCAGAAATAAAGATTTTAATTGGATATTTAAGACTTTTTATAAATCCAAAAGATGACGTTTCATTTGCGAGAATTATTAATTTCCCAAAAAGGGGAATAGGTGATGGAACTATTGAAAAATTAGCATCTTTGGATGCAAATAAATCATTACTGGAAAATTGTTTATCAGAAAATTTAAAAGAAAACACCACTTTATATAAAAAATTTCAAGGTTTTGTTGATGTTTTTAATCAATTATCACTTATTTCTCAAAAGCCTTTGGGCGATTTTGTTGAAAATGTTGTAACTAAATTTGGCATTAGAAGTGCCTATAATCCTAAAGATGAAGAAGATCTTGATAGGCTTATGAATATAGATCAATTTATTTCATCTGTTAAAGAGTTTGAATCTTTAAATGAAAATGCAACGTTAGGAGAGTTTTTAGAAAGTATAACATTAAAATCTGATAATGATGAAATAGGTCAAGGTGGTGCAGTAACTATTGCTACTGTTCATGCTGTAAAAGGACTTGAATTTAAAGTTGTTTTCGTTATTGGTCTTGAAGAGGGTATTTTCCCTATTTCTAGGGCTTTGAATAGTCAGGCTGAACTTGAAGAAGAAAGGAGATTGATGTATGTGGCACTGACACGTGCAGAAGAAAAATTATATCTATCTTATGCCTCAAAAAGATATATGTATAGAGAAAGTCAATACCAAAATCCAAGTCGTTTTTGTCGAGAAATTGGACTTTTATCACTTGAAAAGAAAGAAAATAGAAGTTATAATGCTGACAGAACTTTTTCAGGTTATTCTTCATATAATTATGGGAATAATTTTAATAAAGGGTATAATGGTTATAAAACAAATTCAAATATTGAAAATAACGATTTTGGTGATTATTTTTCTAGTGATTATGCACCTAAAAAACCTTTGTTTAATAAAACAGAATTTTTAAAACAGGAAGTTGAAGACGCAAAACCAAAGAAAGATGTTTCAATATATAAGGTTGGTCAAAAGGTTTATTATCAAAGATTTGGAAATGGTCAAATTGAAAGTATAAGTGATGATGGACTTGTTGCAGATATATTATTTGAAGATTTTGGAAGAAAAAGTTTAATGCTTGAAACTGCTCAAATTGACATTTTGGAGGACTAAATGGACAAGTTGCAAGAAATGAAAGATTTAATAAAAGAGATTGAAAAACATAATTATAATTATTATGTATTAGACAACCCCACAATTTCTGATGCTGAATATGATAAACTTTATTATGCTCTTGTTGATCTAGAAAAAGAAACGGGAGTAACTTTACCTTATTCTCCAACTTTACGTGTAGGTGATACTGTATTAGATGGTTTTACAAAGAAAAAACATGAAGTAAATTTATATTCGTTAAATAAAGTTCGTGATTTTGAAGAACTTGAATCATGGGTAAATGATATGAAAAAACTTGCAGATGACACTGATTTTGCAGTTGAATATAAATTTGATGGTTTGCAAATTGTTATAGAATATAATGAAGGTGTTTTTGTAAGTGCTACAACAAGAGGAAATGGAGTTATCGGTGAAGATGTTTCGCTTCAAGTAAAAACAATAAAATCTGTTCCTTTGCAAATATGTTTTAAAGGAAGGTTAATTGTTCAAGGTGAAGGAATGATGACAAATAAAAACTTTGAAGCCTATAATAAAACAGCAGAAGAGAAGTTGAAAAATCCTAGAAATGCTGCTGCAGGTGCGATAAGAAATCTAGATCCGAAAGAAACTGCAAAGAGAAATTTAGATTATTTTTGTTATTCAATACTTTTGTGTGATGGAAAAGAATTTTCAACTCAACAGCAAATGCATGATTTTTTAATTGAAAATGGTTTCAAAACAGGAAATTATTTTAAAATCTGTAAAGATGTGCATGAAATAATTCATTGTATAAATGAGATTGATTTGATTAAAAGTAGTCTTGATGTTATGATTGATGGAATGGTTATTAAAATCAATAAAGTTAAACCTAGAGAAAAAATAGGTTGGACTGCAAAATTTCCTAAATGGGCACTTGCATATAAATTTGAAGCACAAGAGACCACAACCCTTTTAAAAGAAGTTGTTTGGCAGGTTGGAAGAAGTGGAAGAGTTACTCCAATCGCAAATTTAGAACCTGTTGAACTTGCTGGGGTAACTATACAGAGAGCAACTCTTAATAATATTGATGACATAAGAAGAAAAGATGTGTATGAAAATTCTAGAGTTTTTATAAGAAGAAGCAACGAAGTTATACCAGAAATTATGGGGCTTGCAGAAAAATTTGAGAACTCAAGAAAAATAGAAGTTCCTTTAGTGTGTCCTTCTTGTGGTGAAAAATTAATAATGAAAGGTCCTTTGTTATTTTGCACCAATCATTTGAATTGTCAGGCGCAGGTTATAGATAGACTTGCACATTTTGCAAGTAGAGAAGCATTTAATATAGAAGGTCTTTCTGATAAAACCTGTAAACAGTTTTATGAAGACTTGAATGTTAGACATTTGAGTGATTTATATAATATAAAGAAAGAAGATTTGTTAAAATTAGACAAATTTAAAGATAAAAAGGCAGAAAATATCATAAATTCAATAAATAATAGTAAAAAAATTGATTTTTATAGATTTTTGTTCGCACTTGGAATTGGTGAAGTTGGTGTGAAAACGGCTAAAGATTTGGCCAAAAAATTTTGTAATTTAGATAATCTGCGAAATGCTTCGTTTGAAGAAATTTTAGAAGTTGATGATGTTGGCGAGGTTATTGCACAAAATATTGTTGATTTTTTTGCTGATGAATATAATAAAGAAGAAATTCAAAGATTATTTGACTGTGGAGTTGAAATTAAAGAGGTTAATGTCAATTTAGATAATCAAATTTTGTCTGGGAAAACCTTTGTTCTTACTGGGACACTTTCAAAACCACGAGAAGAATTTGAAAAAATAATTGAAGATTTAGGTGGAAAGACCAGTAGTTCAGTTTCTAGAAATACAAATTTTGTTTTGGCTGGAGAAAATGCAGGAAGCAAACTTTTAAAAGCAAAAGAATTAAATATAAAAATAATTAATGAAAAAGAATTTTTGGAAATGATAAAATAATTATTTTAAATAATAAATTTATAAAGTAAAAAACTTGACATTTTTATGTTAAGTTTTTTCTATTTTAGGGGGTTTACAAAATATGATTCTTGTATTAAAATAAATTAAGTAAAATGGAGAAATAAATGGAAGTAAAATTTTTGACAAGAAAAAATATAGAAAATGTTATACAAGATGCTAAAAATTTAGAAAAAATTGTTCTTCCCTCTCAAATTAAAACAATCGGTGCGGGGACTTTTTCAAATTATAAAAATTTGAAAGAAATAAATTTAAATAATGGGTTGATTGAAATTGGGCAAAGGGCATTTGCAAATTCAAATATAGAAACAATAATAGTTCCTCCTTCTGTGGTTAGAATTAGTAGTTCTGCTTTTAGTGAATGTGAAAATTTAGAAAAAGTTACTTTTTTAGGAGAATTAAAGAAAGTTTCAGATGGAATGTTTGATGGTTGTAAAAATCTAAAGGTTATTGATTTCCCGTTTGAAACCGAAAGCATAGGAATGTATTCATTTAGGGGATGTAAATCTTTAAAATTTTTAAATTTACCAAATTCAATAAAAGAAATAGGATCTTATGCATTTAGAGATTCAGGAATTGAAGGACTATCTTGTTCATATGATACAATAATAAGACCAATGGCATTTATAGGGACCAATATATATTACATTTATAATACTAAAGATAAATTAATATTTTCAAAGAATCTTATTAACTATATGGATACTGCTAAATGTTTAGATTTTTCAAAATTAAAATATTTAAAAGATTTCGACATAATTAATCCATATTTGCATCAAAATAATCAAAAAATTAATGATTTTATTGAACAAATTAATAAAGAAAAAATAATTTTTCCTTTTAGTTTAATGATTGATGAATATGAACATAAACAAAATTTTGACAATTTTGAAACTTTTAAATGGTATAAGATGTTGGCGAAAAATTTTAATTTTTTTGAAATGACAACAGAACAATTATTAGGATTTTGTCTGTTTGGTAAGGCTATTGGATTATTTTCAAAACCAATAAATGAAAATAGAATTTCAAAAAATGGCAATAAGATTTCTCAAGTAGTTGATTATGGACAAAAGTCTTATGAATTTTTAAAATTATGTTTTGAAAATAAAACATTGAAGTTTTCTTGGTTTGATAAAATTTTTAATGGGATTAATAGTGAATTTAATCCTAAATTGGCAAAGTTTTTTATGAATGAAAATAATTTTATTTCTTTATTAAATCAAGATGCTTTATCAAATGGATTTATTAAACGAGTATGCAACGAATTTAATGAAGTGCAAAAATATCACACTTCAAATAATGCACAAGCAAGGCATCTTGCTCCAACTGTCGATAAATTTATTGAATATTTTAAAATTAATCGTTTTGAAGGCGTTGATGAAGATACTTTATATATAGCAAAAGAAATAGGAAAGCATTTTTCAGAGCAAAAAGATTTTGAAATTGCAAGAGATATAATTAAAATGGCAAAGAAAAATAATATTCCACATGGACTTCTTAAACACAACCAGAAAGAATGTTTTGCTTATTATAATATTAGAAAATGCATTCCATCTGTAATGAAAAATAAAGAAGAAATGAATAGATTATCAGAACTTTCTAATAAAAAATACAGGTTTCAATGGATTGATAAGTATGATGCAAGAAATTTTACTTTAGGTAAATATTGCTCATGTTGTTCTCATATAAAAGGGGCTGGCTTTGGTATTATGAGTGCTGGAATAATTTCGCCAGATGTTCAAAATCTTGTATTTATTGATGAAGATGGAATGATTGTAGGGAAAAGCACTTTATATATAAATAGAGAAGAAGGATATGGTGTTTTTAATAATGTTGAAATTAATAATGATATCCCTATTTTGGAATTAAGACCAATTTATAAAAAGTATAAAGAAGCAATAGAAAGGTTTGCTGTTCAATATAATAAAGAGAATCCAGATAAACCTTTAAAGAAAATTAATGTTGGTTTTAGTCATAATGATTTAAATTTTTATATTATGAATTCAGATAAAAAAGAAAAAGATGATAATCTTTTAATTGCACCAGATTATTCTCAATTTTCTTTCCCAGGATATGGGCATTATTCAGGAGATTCTTCTTTTGCTCAATTTATAATGTGGTCAAAAGAAGATGAAGAAGATAGAGAAGGTGAAGATGTTTGAAAATAAAATAAATGCTATTTTTTAAAAAATATTTTTTAAAATTTAATATTCAAAATAATAAAAATACTTGACAAATTTGCAAAGGATAAATATAATAAAACACGTATGCTTCGTTGTCGGAGGCAGTGCTTTGGTTATAACAAACCCTTGCATAAACAAACAACAGGTGAGTTTACTTGCCGATTTACGCAAATAGCGTAAAGTTGCACTGATGAATGTGCAATCGTGTTGTTCATGTTTTACACGCTAAGAGCATTTTTCATGCACGACAACTTGCAAAAGAAGTCGTGCTTTTTTAAACGACAAATCAAACTCTTAAGTTAAACTTAAGTTAAAAGGGGAAATGAATATGCCTACAATAAACCAACTTGTTAGAAAAGGTCGTGAAACTTTTGAGAAGAAATCTAAAGCACCATTGCTTGAAGAAAATCCTCAAAAACGTGGTGTTTGTCTCTCTGTTAGAACTGCTACACCTAAAAAACCTAACTCAGCACTCAGAAAAATTGCCAGAGTAAAACTTTCTAACGGAACTGAAGGAACTTGCTATATTCCTGGAGTTGGACACAACCTTCAAGAGCACAGTGTTGTTCTTGTTCGTGGTGGAAGAGTTAAGGACCTCCCTGGTGTTCGTTATCACATCATTAGAGGAACTCTTGATACTGCTGGTGTTCAAAACAGAAAACAAAGCCGTTCTAAATATGGTGCAAAACGTCCAAAGAAAACAAAGTAATAACATTTGCTTAAATGTTTAAATTTCTTTTAATTTAATGTTTTTTATGGAAATTTGACTAAAAAAACTAATTATTAATAAAAAAATACTAAAAATACTTAAATTTTTTCAATTTTTGATTTTGTTAAGTATTATTAAAATTGATAAAAGGAGAATAAAAAAATGCCAAGAAGAAATAGTGCTGTTAAAAAAGAAGTTCTTCCTGATCCAATTTATAAGAGCAAAGTTGTTACTAAACTTGTAAATCAAGTTATGTTATCTGGTAAAAAAGGACTTGCTCAAAGAATAGTTTATGGTGCGTTTGATATCATAAAAGAAAAAATGGATCTAGACCCAATCGAAGTTTTCACAACTGCTCTTGAAAATGTTAAACCAGTTCTTGAAACAAAATCAAGAAGAGTTGGTGGTGCTACTTACCAAGTACCTATGGAAATCAGACCTGAAAGAAGACAAACTCTTGCTATTCGCTGGATTGTAAATTTTGCAAGAAAGAGAAGTGGTGAAAGAGGAATGGAGGCTCGTCTTGCTGGAGAAATTATGGATGCCTATAATTCAACAGGTGCTTCTATAAAAAGACGTGATGAAATGCATAGAATGGCTGAGGCTAATAAAGCATTTGCTCACTTCAAATGGTAAGATAAATAATTTTTTGAAAAAGATAAGTGTTGTATAATCTCACTAAAAAAGATTATAAATTAAGATAGGAGAAATAAATATGGCTAATAATCTAGAATTAACTAGAAATATTGGTATCATGGCTCACATCGATGCTGGTAAAACAACTACTACTGAAAGAATTCTTTTCTATACAGGAAAAAGCCACAAAATCGGTGAAGTTCATGATGGTCAAGCAACCATGGACTGGATGGAACAAGAGCAAGAGCGTGGTATTACTATTACCTCTGCTTGCACAACTTGTTTCTGGAAAGGACATAAAATCAATATTATAGATACCCCTGGACACGTTGACTTTACAATTGAAGTTGAACGTTCTTTAAAAGTTCTTGATGGTGCAGTTTTGGTTCTTTCTGCTCGTGATAAAGTTCAACCTCAAACTGAAACTGTTTGGCGTCAAGCAAATAAATACAAAGTTCCAACTATAATCTATGTAAATAAAATGGATAGAGATGCTGCCGATTTCTTTGGTTGCCTTGAATCTATTGAACGTAGATTAAAAACAAAGCCTCTTGCAATTCAAATGCCAATAGGAGAGGCAGATACTTTCTCTGGAATTATTGACCTTTTAACTATGAAGGCAGAAATTTATAAAGATGACCTTGGAAAAGAAATTGAAGTTACAGAAATTCCAGAAGAATATAAAGAAAAAGCAACAAAACTTCATGATGAAATGATTGAAAAAATCGTAGAAACTGATGATGCTTTACTTGAAAGATATTTTGAAGGAGAAGAAATATCTATTGAAGAACTCAAAAAAGCAATAAGAAATGCAACTATTAAAAAACTTCTTGTTCCTGTTCTTTGTGGTTCTTCTTATAAAAACAAGGGTGTTCAAATGCTTCTCGATGCTATGGTTGATTATCTTCCAAGTCCACTTGACATCGATCATATTTCTGGTATAAATCCTGAAACAGGAGAAGAAGAAACAAGAGCACCTGATGAAAATGCTCCACTTGCTGGACTTGCTTTCAAAATTATGACAGACCCATTTGTTGGAGGTCTTACATTCTTCCGTGTTTATAGTGGAAAACTTACAGCAGGTTCTTATGTTTACAACTCAAATACTGGAAAAACAGAAAGAGTTGGACGTCTTATTCGTATGCACGCAAACACAAGACAAGAAATTCAAGAAGTTTCAGCAGGGGATATTGCTGCAATTGTAGGACTTAAAGATACAATCACAGGACATACTCTTTGTGATGAAAAACATCCAATTCAACTTGAAAGTATGGAGTTCCCAGAACCAGTTATTCAACTTGCTATTGAGCCAAAAACAAAAGATATGCAAGAAAAAATGGCTTTGGCACTTGCTAAACTTTCAAGAGAAGACCCTTCATTCAGAGTTTCAACAAATCAAGAAACTGGACAAACTCTTATTGCTGGTATGGGTGAACTTCACCTTGAAATTATTGTTGATCGTCTTTTAAGAGAATTTAAAGTCGAAGCAACAGTAGGAAAACCTCAAGTTTCTTACCGTGAGGCAATTAAGAAAGCAGTTAGAGCAGAAGGTAAATTTATTCGTCAAAGTGGTGGTAAAGGTCAATATGGTCATGCCATTATTGATATGGAGCCATTACCAGCAGGCTCAGGATATGAGTTTGTTGATAAGACTGTTGGTGGTTCTGTTCCAAAAGAATATATTCCTGCAATCAACAATGGTATCCAAGAAGCCCGTATGAATGGTGTGCTTGCTGGATATGAAACAGTTGACTTTAGAGTTACATTGGTTGATGGTTCTTATCACGAAGTTGACTCATCTGAAATGGCATTCAAAATTGCTGGTTCTATGGCTTTCCAAGATGGTGCTAGAAAAGCAGACCCTGTGATTTTAGAGCCAATTATGAAAGTTTCAGTTGAAGTTCCTGATGAATATTTAGGAACAGTTATGGGTAATCTTACATCTCGTCGTGGAATGCTTACAGGAAATGAATCTACAGCAGGAGTTCAAATAGTTAATGCTGAAGTTCCACTTGCTGAAATGTTTGGATATGCAACAGACCTTCGTTCTCAAACACAAGGAAGAGGAAATTATGTAATGGAACCTCTTCGTTATCAAGAAGTTCCTAAATCAATTGCTGAAAAAATTATTGGTGAAAGAGCAAATAGATAAAATAGGACTATAAATAAATTAAAAATAGTATAAAAAACAAAACATCATAACTAGGTTTGGCTAGTTTATGATAAAATTGAATAGTTTTAAAAACTATGAAATTATAATTAAAATATCTATTCCAAGGGAGAAAAATAATAAAATCAACTTTTTTCTCTCTTGTAAAAGATTTTATCCTTTTAAAACGAGGATAAAAAGATAAAATTCTAGTAAAAAATTGTAAAAATATTTTGCAATTAATAAAAAATATGCTAGAATACCATTAGTAATAAAAAAAGGAGATATTAAAATGGCAGAAGCTTATGTTAGATCTAAGCCACACGTAAACGTTGGTACAATTGGTCACGTTGACCATGGTAAGACAACTCTTACAGCCGCAATCACTATGATTTACGGTACTCAAAAAATGAGATATGATGAAATTGATAAAGCCCCAGAAGAAAAGGCTAGAGGTATTACTATTAATACTGCTCACGTAGAATATGAAACTGAACACAGACACTATGCACACGTTGACTGTCCAGGACACGCAGACTATGTTAAAAACATGATTACTGGTGCTGCTCAAATGGATGGAGCAATCCTTGTTGTTGCTGCAACTGATGGTCCAATGCCTCAAACAAGAGAACACATTCTTCTTGCAAGACAAGTTGGTGTTCCATATATCGTAGTATTTATGAACAAGACTGATCAAGTTGACGATCCTGAACTTCTTGAACTTGTTGAAATGGAAATCAGAGACCTTCTTACTGAATATGGTTTCCCTGGAGATAAAACTCCTATAATCAAAGGTTCAGCACTTAAAGCACTTGAAGCCGCTCAAGCTGGAGATGTAAACAATCCTGCTTGTGATTGCATCAGAGAATTAATGGCTGCTCTTGATTCTTATATCCCTGAACCTACAAGAGAAACTGACAAACCATTCTTAATGCCTGTAGAAGACGTATTCACAATCACTGGTCGTGGAACTGTTGCTACTGGTAGAGTAGAACGTGGTTCTGTTAAAGTTGGTGATACAGTAGAAATCGTTGGACTTGGTGCATCAAAACAAACAGTTGTTACTGGTGTTGAAATGTTCCATAAATCATTGGATGCTGCTATTGCAGGAGATAATGCTGGTCTTCTTCTTCGTGGAATTCAAAGAAGTGATATTGAAAGAGGACAAGTTCTTTGCAAACCAGGAACAATTCACCCTCATACAAAATTCACTGCTGAAGTATACGTATTAAAGAAAGAAGAAGGTGGTCGTCATACTCCATTCTTCAATGGTTACAGACCTCAATTCTATTTCAGAACAACTGATATCACTGGTGTAATTGAACTTGAAAAAGGTGTTGAAATGGTTATGCCTGGTGACCACGTTAATATGACAATTACTCTTATTAACCCAGTTGCTATTGAACAAGGACTTCGTTTCGCTATCCGTGAAGGTGGCAGAACAGTTGGTTCTGGTGTTGTTTCAACAATCATTGAATAATAAATTAAAAATAAAAAAAGATATGCTTTTTGCATATCTTTTTTAGTATACTAAATTTGAATTAAATGATATTTAACTTAATAATTATTATAAAAAATATAAAAGACAGCGTTTTTACGCTGTCTTTTATATTTACAATGATATATTATCATAGTTATCTTCATTTTCGTAAATAGGGGTTGTTTTCTCGTAATTATCTTCACTGCTCATTTCAACAGGGACAATCATATCAAGTTCTTCTTTAGTGCAATTTTCTTTTAATACTCTATCACATTGTTTGATAAGTTTTTTTGCCTTCGCAAAATCATTTGTTTCTTCATGTAAACCAAAAGGCTCTGTATCATCAAATGACATTGCTCTTTCAATTAAATCTAAAGTCCAAAGTTCCACTTCTTTAGATTTTCCACTTTCACAGTCTTCTTTGTTAAGCCATATACAATCTTTTCCTCCAAACCTTACTATTGGAGCAGAACTTGTTACATTAATAGTATTTTTCTTTGCTTTCTTATATACTAAGGTTGTTCTTTTTTCAGTTCGGCAACCTTTAACGAGATTAGAGTTTGGATTATAGATTATCTTGAAAGCAACACGCAAACCGGCGAAAAGATCGTCGTAACTCTCATAATTGAGACAGCCACATTCGTCTCCACAGTATATACTATCAGCAGAACTCGATACGGGCGAACGAAGTCGATACCAACCTTTTCCTTTAAATTCTGATGAACAAAAAGCCTTTTCTTCTTTTGCATTTTCTGATACATCAGCGCTCATAAAAGCACGAAACTTAGTAAAATACTTTTTATATTCTCCTTTACTTGGAATGTATGCATCTAATTTTAATGTTGTCATAAATTTATCTCCTTTGTCAAATTATATATCGGGGGGGGGAGTTGTCAATACTTTTTATAAAAATTTTATTCTATTTATTAAATGTTTTATTAAATATCATTAAATTATTTTTAAATAATTTGATTTTATTTTATAATATTAATAAATGTTTATTAAACATTGATAAAGATAATTTATAATAATAATTTAATTATATAGTTAAATAAAATTTAATTAAAGGTTTTATTTTAATTTCTTTGCAAAAAAAAATAAAAAGAGGTATATTTATGAATTTCCCAGAAAGAATTGGTAATGAAGGAAATTATTATTTTAAAAATAGTTTCGGAATGTTAAGTCAAAAATTTTATTATGCAGATAATTATATTGATGGATTTGCTTTAGTTAAAGTTAATGAAAATAGTGCTTGGCAGTTTAGAGATGTCAATGGTAATTTAAGTGATGAGTTTTATTATGCAAATCCATATTCATGTGGATTTGCCACTGTAATGAAAGAAGAAAATGGTTTTTATTATTACAGGGATAAAGATGGCAATTTAAGTGAACCTTTTGCTTTTGCAGGAATATATAGTTATGGTTTTGGACTTGTGAAAAAGGAAAAAGATGGCTATTTTCAATTTAGAGATATTGAAGGAAATTTAAGTGAAGAATATATTGTTGCAGGACCATATCAATTTGGTGTTGCACTTACTAAAAAGACAGAAACATCACCATATAATTTTATAGATTTGTATGGAAATAAAAGTGAAGATTTTTATTCAGCAACATTATATAAAGATGGATATGCTATAGTTCAAAGAGCGAAAAATGGTAAAACTCTTTTTAGAGATGTTTTTGGAAGAATATCAGAGCAGCCAACAGAAATAGGAGATTATGCTTATAAATATATGAAAGGGGATATTCAAAAAAGAGATATTCCTAGATCTTTATTTTTTGATGAAAGTTTCAGATTGAATATTTTGGCTGAAGAAATAAGACGAGAAAAATTAAATAGAATATAATTTAATTGATTTACGTGTGATAATTATAGGTAAAAGAAAAAAATAATATAACGAGGTTGTGTATGGGGTTTATGGGTGGAATATTTAAAGCATTAGGTTTTGAAAGTGAAACAAAAGTTAAGGTTAAAAAAAATAGTAAGCCTAAAGCAGCGTATAGATTAAAAGATGGACGAGCAGAGAGATTAGAACAAATTGATGGAGTTCCAGTTTATTATCCTGAAAATATTGAACAGGTTAAGGAATTCTGTGAATTTGTTAAGGATAAAAAAGCAATTATAGTTTCTTTAGAATCATGCGAAAAGGAAATTGGCAAAAGAATTATTGATTTTGTCAAAGGCTTTGTATTTGGTTTGAATGCTAAATTTGTTGTTTTGAGTGATGAAAAATTATATTTAATATTGCCAGAGGGGATGGAAGTTGAAGAATAAGAAAATATATTTATCAATAATATTATCAGTATCAATATTATGTTTTATTATTTTGTTAGATTTACTAACAAAGCATTTTATTATTGTTGAATTAATTCCAAAAGTTGGAGATAGCATTGATGTTATACCTGGATTTATAAATTTTATATATGTTAAAAATACTGGGGCGGCTTGGGGAATGTTGGCAGGAAGACCTATATTTTTAATTATAATTTCAATTATTATACTTGGAATATACATTTGGTTTTATGTTCTTAGAATTAAAAAATTACAAAACAAAGTTTCAAAGGTATTGAGCATAAGTGTAGGCTTAATTGCTGGAGGATGTATTGGGAATTTAGTTGATAGAATAGCATTTGGATATGTTCGAGATTTCATTAATTTTGAATTTATGAATTTCCCTGTATTCAATTTTGCTGATGTTGCTTTAACATTTGGTATAATTTTAATGGTAATATATTTCTTGTTTATTTTTTCTAAAGAAGAAGATAGAAAAAAGGTTAAACAAGGAAATAATAATGTAGGTGAAAATGAACAAGTAAATATTGATTTGTCAAATTTAACAAACGAACCTATTGGTCATGATAATTCAAATGAAGATGAACATAAACCTGATAAAAATGAAAATATAGATAATAAAAATGAAAAAGTGAACGATTTAGATAAAAATCAAGAAAAAGCATCAAATTCTAAAAAGGGAGAATGAGATGAAAGGGGAATTTGTTGTTCAAGAAAATGAAAAAAATGAAAGATTTGACAAAGTAGTTTTTAGTCATTTGAAAGATTTGACTCGTTCACATATAAAAACTTTAATTGATAATGGCAAAATTTTATTAAATAATAAACAAGTGAAATCTGGTGAAAAAGTAAAGATAAATCAAATTATCAGTTATGATTTTGAAGATGTAAAGCCTTTAGATGTTAAGGCTGAAGATATACCTTTTGAAATTATTTATGAAGATGAATATTTGCTTGTGATTAATAAACCTCAAGGACTGGTTGTTCATCCTTGTAGTTCTACAAAAGATGGAACACTTGTAAATGGGCTTTTATATAGGGTTAAAGATTTAAGTGGTATAAATGGTGTTTTACGACCAGGAATTGTTCATAGGCTGGATAAGAATACTTCGGGCTTGATGTTGGTTGCCAAGAATGATTTTTCGCATAAGATTTTGGCAGAGCAGATTAAAAATAAAATTTGCAAACGAAAATATTTGGCTTTATGTTGTGGTAATTTTAAAGATGATGAGGGTGAAATTAAAACATATATTCAAAGAAGTAAGACTGATAGAAAAAAAATGGCAGTATCTAATACAGGTAAACTTGCTATTACAGATTATAAAGTTATAACGAGATATACAAACAAAACATTAGTAGAATTTTGTTTGCAGACAGGAAGAACGCATCAAATTCGTGTTCACTGTAAGGAGATTAATCATCCGATAGTAGGTGATGATGTGTATGGAAAAGAAGAAAAAGGACTTCATGGTCAATTATTACATTCATATTATATTTCTTTCTATCATCCTAAAAGTGAACAAAAAATGGAATTTATTATACCTTTGCCATTTTATTTTGAAAATTATTTAAAACAACTAAAAAAGACAGATTAATTGCAAAAATTCAAATAGAATTAACTTCATGCTGAAAATCTGTCTTTTTTATTTGTTTATATTTAATTTTTGAAAAATTTTAATTATTTTTTGTTTAAATATACTTTATATTTTTATTTAAGCAAAAATATAAAAATGTAATTGTATAGATAAGCAAACATTTATAATTAAGATGGCATTTGGAACTCTGTAATACCAACATTTTTTTTCTTTCTTTCTATTTCAATTAAATTGGAAATTAAATCCCTAACCTTGTAAGGATTTGTAATATGACGTAAATGAAACACTGGAACATGTGCATCATTGCTTTGAATTTCGATAGTGCCTGTTTTAAAGATTCTATCAGTAAATGTTACAATCAATGTAACGTCGAAACATCTATACACATTAATATCATCAATTAAAGCACTTAAAAAGCCTTTATGTCTAATGAATTTAACCCATTCACCATCTTTTTTTACTATGTAATATCTATAAAAAGAAATAGGTAAACCGAAGTGTCTTTTTCTATCATGCCAAATAACTTCACAATCTTTATCAAATCTCATAGCAACCTCCTAATTCAAAGTTACCTTATTGTAAAGGATAATTGCCTAAAAGTAAAGACTTTTTTTAAAAAATGTAAAAATAAAATAGGCTAATGCCTATTTTGTGAGTAAGAAAATCCTAAAATATTTAATTTATAAATTTTAGTAAATAGTATGATAGGATTTTTATGATTATCCTTGGAATTCGGTAATACCGATGTGCTTTTTCTTTCTTTCAATTTCAATTAAACTAGAAATTAAATCTCTTACTTTGTAAGGGTTTGCAATATGTCTTAAATGGAAAACTGGAGAAGATTCATCATTAGATTGAATTTCAAGAGTTCCTGTTCTGAAAATTTTATCTGCAAGTGAAACCCTTAATGTAACATCATAACATCTATAAACATTTGTTTCGTCAATTATAGAACTGAAAAAGCCTTTATGTCTGAAAAACTTTACCCATTCTCCTTCTTTTTTAACTATATAATATCTATAAAAAGAAATAGGCAAACCAAAGTGTCTTTTTCTATCGTGCCAAATAATTTCACAATCCTTATCAAATTTCATTTTATCCTCCTAAATTTAAAAACTACATTATATTTCTTTTATATTATAACTGAAAGTGCAAAAAATGTAAAGAGATTTTTATATAAACACACAACATGATTTGTTAAAATAGTATTATATTGTATTGAAATATTTTATTTTTAATAACTAAAATATAACAAACCTTAAATTTATTTTTATTTTGTAAATATTTCAAATTATATTAATTTTATTTTCCGTATAATTTTGTTTCGAAAAAAAGAGAACTAATATAAGTTCTCTTTTTATTATTATGACTTCTATATATTATTTGCAACCACAGCCATTATTGCAACCACAACCACAAAGCAATAAAAGGATTATAAGAGTGCAGCAGTCCATGCCACAGTTATTACCATTCCCGCAAAGGCATTGTAATAACAAAATCCACATTATGATTGAGCAGCAATCACAGCCACCATTGCAACTGTTGAAGCCATTGCCACATGAGCCATTAAAAAAATTCATAATTCCTCCTAAGTTTTTCTTATGTATTTGAAAGAATTTATCTTTCACATTAACATACTACTAAAATATTCCTTAAAATGTGCAAACTATTTTGATTTTTTTTAAATTTGATAATATAAAATATAAAACGAAAAATATTTTATAAATTTTTATTAAATATTTTTTATCTTTAAAATGAAAATAAATAATGTAAATTACTTAAAATTTATATAAAATAATATGATTTGTGGAATGATCAACTTTGATTTTTCATGACGTTTTTGTTTAAACAAGTTTATTTAATTATTTTATAAAAAGCAAAAAAGTATTATCTTTTTTACTAGTCAAAATAAGACAAAAAATGTTATTTTTAGACAGCATAAAGTTTAAACACTTTCACAAAATATTTTTGTTTATATATAGCAAATTTTCTTGACTTAAAAATAAAAATAGTTTAGAATAGGTTTGTTATTAAAATATATGATGTAATATGAGAGGTATAGGCAATTATGAATAAAAATAAAACAAAGTCTAAAGGTTTATTTAAAGGGGCTGCACTCGGTTTTGCATTTGTTTTGTGTGGAGCATTTTTCCCAGTAAATGCTTTGGCTTTTGCTGCAGATAATTGGAACGGAACAGGGGAAGTTGAATCTAATTCAAATAGAATTGAAATAGATGGCAATATTACTGAAAACAATTCATCTGCAACTGTAAAGAAAGGTGATAAATTTATTATTCCTGAAGGTGAATATTATGGTAAAAGTGGCACTCCACATATTATCGGAACTACTCCATCAGGAGATATTCAATCTTCTAGTGTAACAGTAACTTATCAAGCAACTGGAGATCTTATTGGTGAAGTAATTTCAAATCAAGCAAGTTTTGGAAACCAGTTCTCATTTAATGCTGATAAACTTGGGACTTATCTTGTAACTTATTCAGTTACTACTACAAGTGGGGAAAGTTATGTTTATGACCTTGCTGTTGTTTGTGAAGCAAGTGAGGCTAGTTTTGAATTCTCTGATAATGAGAAGAATATTATTCCTTCTGTATATGATACAAAACTTGCTGGTAATAAAGATATTATAATTCCTTTACCAACAGTAAATGATGAAGATGGAGATCCAATTTTGTCTTCAACAAATGATGAAGATAAGGCTTATTATATTCTTGATAAAAATGGATCAGGCATTCCAAATGAAGATAATTCAAAGAAATGTTATGTTTACATCAGTATAACAAACGGAAGTGAAAAAGTTCAAATTCAAAAGAATGAAGAAACTGGAGAGTTCTATATTGAAGGAGATAGTTTAACTGCTGATCTTGATAGCCAAGAATTCAAAATAAACTATTCTTTCTATGAAGTAAAAGATAATGGTGGGACTTTTATTACATCAACAAGTAAAACATTTACTGTTAGAGATGGTTATTATTATACTGATAGCGATAAGAAAACAAGTGGATATGGTCTTGTAACTGACTGGTCATCATCATTACCTGATAGTGCTGTTGTTGGTGTTGAAGTTACTCTTCCTACAGTTTCTGGGAAAACTAAGGCTTCAAACTCTCCAGCAAGTGAAGCAGTTGAAGTTTATTATGATCTTCAAGTTTTAAAGATGAATGATAATGGTAAATATGAAGATGATGTAACTAGTTCTGTAATAACTAAAGAGGGCAAATTTAAGGCCGTAGAAGAAGGTTCATATAAATTTGTTTATACAGTTAAAGATTTCTATGGGAATACTGCAAGTTCATCTAATACTACATTCACTATTGATAAAGTAAAAGATACACAAGCGCCAGATGTATATATGTATGATGCTGGAACAGATACAAGAACTGATGAAGAAAAGAAAACTAAAGCACCTGAAAGTGCCGAAAGTAAATTGAAATCTCAAACATTCACACGTAATATTGTTATGTATGCTATTGCTGGTATTGATAATATGCCTTCAAACAACTTGACTTTAAGACGTGAAATTAGAGATGCTAGTGGAATTAAAAGATTTGTTATTAGTGAGCAAGCATATAATGACTATAATTTAATATTTGCCCCAGCAAAATCTGATGAAACTTCAGTTTATCAACAAATAGTTGCTGATAATTTTGAAATTTATACTCAAATGATTTTAGAAGGCAAAAGTGTTACTAATGATGATGAAATTAAAAATTGGTTAAAAGAAAATAATTATCTTTTAGTTACAACTAAATTTAATCAAAATATTGATGGTGAAACAATTTCTGATTCTATTACAGAAGATTCAAGTAGTGCCGATATTGCAAATGCAATGATTGAAGCAGGATATGCCTATATTCCATCAGAAAATAGTGATAAACAATATAATTTCTCAGAACAAAGTTATAGTTTCTATTATTACGCTAATGACAATAGAAATAATAATAAAGAGAAAAGAGTTTATTATTCTGTTAAATTAACTTCTAGTGCAACTGATGAATCAGTGCCAACAATAACTTTCCCAACAGATTTACAAAGTGCCTATTTGCCAAATGAAACAATTGAATTTGATATTGCTACAGCATCAGATTCAATTGACTCAAGACTTCAAACAGTTACAGCATATAGATACTTAAAAGATGGTGAAAGTGAAAGAAGTGATGTTCCTGCAGGAAAAGATGTTGTTGCAAGCACAACAACTACAGAAACATTAAAATATATTGTTGAAAATTATAATTCAAAAGATGCTGATAAGTGGTATGTAAAGAGTAAGGTTGCCAACAATGTAGTTACATCTGAAGGTTGGTATGTAAATAAAGAAAAAACACAATACACAATTGATTTGGCTGACAGACCACAAGGTGCTGAATATATTGAAATACTTTGTTATGCAGTTGATGATAATGGAAATGTTGGTTTCTTTAATAAAATCATTTCAATAGCAGATGCTACTGATGACGAAATGCCTGTTTTGTATAAAGTTGTTAATGCTCCAAGTGCTACTGACAACTTTACAGCACCAATGACAATTAATCTTCCTACTTTATATTATACAGATGATAAGGTTGACTATGTTCATGCCGATGTTGTTGTTTATAAAGTAAATAAAGAAGAGGGTTCTCGTCAAATTATGCAAAGCACAGGCATGAGCACTAAATTTGATTCTATCCGTGGTGTTTATACAGTTGATGCAGGTATATTTAATGCTTCAACAGAAGGATATTATCAAGTTGCAGTTACCATTAGTGATTCAGGAAATCACAGAGTAACAACATACTTTAATTATAATGTTAAAGGTGGTTCAATTGTAGAAGACCCTGAAATAGATAATATTACTTCAGAGGCTAAAGAAGTTGCTATTGATGATTCGTTATATTTAACACCACCAACTGTTTCAGTTTCTGATTCAGAAACTTGGGGTTATTTAGGTCTTGATGAAAATGATGATTCAAATACTTCAACTTATTATACAACAACTATGGTTTCTGCAAGTAGTAATAATTATGAACTTGACAAATATTACTTTACAGGAAAGGCTAAAGGAACATATAAACTTCAATATAATGTTTTCTTAATCAGATATAATAAGACAGCAGATTTCTTTGATGCAGAACATCATACAACGGAAACAGCAACTGCTGGAAAGATGTTTATAAATGAAAAAGGACAACTTTGTTATAAAGCAACACAAGATAATAAATGTTATTATATTTATCTTGAAGAAAATGAATCTAATGGTTATGACCTTAAAATTCATGAAGATATTTTGGGAATTACAGGAAACTCTCTAGAAACTGCTTCACAAACAGAATATACAAAATTAACTGAAAACAAAGACGTAGAAGCATTTACTCTTACTAGTGATATACAAACAATTACAGTTAAAGATGTTGTAATTACAGTAAGTATTGATGATGATGCTTATGCAAAAACTCAATACCCAGAAGTTGGCGAAAAATTAGACATAGTTAAACCTGAAGTTGTTGTATCTGGTGCCGATAAAGGAAATACAATTGATAAAGAAGAATCTTATGTTCAAATTTCTGTTACTACAGGAAGCACAACACAAACACTTGCAACAATTAACTTTGCAGAATGGGAAGAAGCAGTTGCAAATGATAGTAACTTTACAGTAGAAGGATCAAATATTAAATTAAATCTTAGCAAGAATGGTAGATATACTATAAAATATTCTATCCAAGCACAAGACTATCTTGGACAAAATGTAGGAGATGCAAAAACACTTGAATATACAATTTCAAATGGTGATGTTACTGCACCTACAATAGATTTTGCTGATGATTTATTTAAGGAAAAATATGGACTTGGTGAAGAACTTGTTATCAACCTTACAGGTATAACAGTTTCTGATAAAGTTACAACAGATATTGATAAATTACTTGAAACATTACAAATTAAATTAACTAATGAAGATACAGATGAATCTTGGACATTAGAAAACTCAGCAGAAGATGGTGGATATTCTTATGAACATACTTTTGAAGAGGCCGGAGATTATACTTTAACAATAAGTATTAAAGATGAGGCTGGAAATACTGCTGAAAAATCTGTTTCATTTACTGTTACTACAGATTCTACTGATCCAATAAACGTTCAAGAAGTTCTTGGTGGTGTTTTGATTGGAGTTTCTGTTGCTATCCTTGCTGGCGTTGTGATTTACTTTGTTGTATCAAAAGTAAAACTTGATAAAAAAGAAAAAGGATATAAATCAGAAAATCGTGATAGCAAAAATAAAAAGTAATAAAGTTATTTAACTATATCGATTTAATAAAAAGCCCTTTTAATAGGGGCTTTTTATATTTGATTAATAAGAAATTTCTTATGTATGAACAATTTGGTTAAATGCTTTGAGAGTTAATTTATATTTTATTTAATTTTAATTTATAATTTATTTTTATTATTAATGTATTTTATGATTAATATGTTTTTTTCTTGACAAAAATGCTTAAGTATGGTATATTATAAAACGTATCCGCATGCGAAGGGTTTTTAAAGTTTATTGATTGAATAATAACACCTGCAAGGCAGCGAGTTTGGTTAGAGGAGGTAAAAAAGATGTTTGCAGTAGTTCAAAGTGGTGGAAAGCAATATAGAGTAAATGAAAATGATATTATTACTGTTGAAAAACTTGCAAATGCTGTAGGTGATAAAGTAAACCTTGAAGTATTGCTTGTTAGTGATAATGGCAAAGTTGTTGCTGGAAATCCTTTTGTTGAAGGTGCTGTATGTGAAGCAGAAGTTGTTGCTCATGGAAAAGGCGATAAGATTGTTGTTTTCAAATACAAACCTAAGAAAAATGAAAGAAAAAAACAAGGTCATAGACAACCATTCACTCAATTAAAAATTTTATCAATTAAAAAATAAGGTCTGATAATGACAAATATTAATTTTTATAAAAAAAATAATTTAATTTTGGGTTTTGAGGTTAAAGGTCATACTGGTAAAGATGACTATGGAAAAGATTTATTATGTTGTCAAATCTCAACTGTGGCACAACTTGCAATTGTTGGGCTTGAAAACATAAAAGATTTAAAGTTTTTTCAAGAAATATCAGATGGCTATCTTAAAGTAAAGGTTGAATCAAAATTTGCTGAAAATGAAATAGTTCAATTTTTATTTAATGTTTGTTTAGATTCTTTTAAATCCATTATTATTGATGAAAAAAAATATGCAAAATTGGAGGTAAAAAATGTTTAAGTTTAATGCTCAACTTTTTGCTCACAAGAAGGGTGGTGGTAGTACTAAAAATGGTCGTGATTCTCAAAGTAAGCGTTTGGGAGTTAAGGCTTATGGTGGACAAACTGTAACTGCTGGCTCTATAATTGTAAGACAAAGAGGAACAAAAGTTTATCCAGGACAAAATGTTGGAATGGGTAAAGATTATACACTTTTCGCACTTTGCAATGGTGTTGTAAAGTTTGATCAAAGCAATGGCAAAAAAGTAGTAACTGTTGTTACTGAATAATAAAAGATGTTTTAAAAAATTGATAATAATTTATATAAAGACATAAATAAGATAGATAAAATTATCTATCTTTTTTTATATAAAGATGAAAAAAGAATTTAAGCATATTACATTAAAATTTGTTATAATTTTTTTTAAAATGGTATAATATTTGAGAGGTTTATTATGAATTACGAGAAGGGAAAAAATTATATTAAAATATATGACAAAGAAGATTTTAATCCAGAACATATTTTAGAATGTGGACAGGTCTTTTGTTTTGAAAAAATAAATGATAACAAATATATTGTGTTTCCAGGTGAAAAGTATGCCGAAATTATAAATGAAGGGAATTTTTATTTAATCAATACAGAAGATGTTGATTTTTTTGAAAATTGGTTTGACTTAAAAACTGATTATAGTCTTATTAAAACAAAACTTTCTTCTTATGAAATTTTAAAAGAGCCAATAAAGTTTGGACATGGTATAAGAATTTTAAATCAAGATTTATTTGAAGTATTGATTTCATTTATAATTTCTGCCAACAATAATATAAAAAGAATTAAATTGATTTTAAATAATTTAAGAAAAAATTTAGGTAAACAAATTAAAAATAATATTTATTCTTTTCCGACATATCAAACTTTGAAAGAGTGTAGTGTTGACTTTTTTAAACAAATGGGTGCAGGGTATAGATGTGAATATCTTTTTAAAGTTTTAAGACAGATAGATATTGAATTTTTACAAAATTTAAAAGAGTTAAATACTACTCAATTAAGAAATAATCTGCTTAAATTTTGTGGTGTTGGACCAAAAGTTGCTGATTGTGTGTTGTTGTTTGGTTTTCATAGAGGAGATGTATTCCCTGTCGATGTTTGGATTCACAAAATGTATAATCAATTTTATCAGCCTTTGGATAATCGTGAAAAAATAAGAAATAATTTGGTTAATCAATTTGATTTATTGTCTGGATATGCTCAACAATATTTATTTTATTATCAACGTTCATTTATAAAATAATAAGAAATAGATAAAAATTTTTAATTTTTTGTTAAAAATATTGTCAAATTGAATAAATTTTGTATTATTTGACTATTTACAATAACTTTTAGGTATGATATAATATGATAAACGGAGGGCGTGATTAAATGATAAATTTATCACTTTTAAATTTTGGAGCAACTGAAATTACACTTGTATCAATTTTCGGAGCATTACTCATAGGAATAATTGTATATTTGTGTTTTGTTCCAATGAAAAGTTATTTTACAGCAATATTTTCAGGTTGTTACATATCTTCATTTAGATTAATAAGTATCAAAAATAGAAAACTTAATGTTGCAGATGTTGTATCTGCTTATATAATGAGTAAAAAAGCAAAGATTAATGTTTCTTTAGATGAAATTGAAAATTTATTTTTATCAGAAGGAAACCCTATTGCTGTTTTTAAAGCAATGAATATGGCAAAAGATGCAAATGTAAAGTTGGATTACAAGTTGGCAGCAGCCATTGAACTTACTTCACATAATGTGTGTGATGTTGTTCAAAATAGTATACTGTCAAAAGTGGAGAATATAGAGGGTATAAAAGGAATCACTCAAGATAATTTTGAACTTGTTGTAGGTGTAAGGTTTTCAGTAAAAATAAATCTTTTAAGTTATACAACTGGTCTTGGATTAGATGATTTAAAAAGTACTTTAAGTGCTTGGATTATGGAAAATATTTCAAGAACTAAAGATCATAAGTTAGCCTTAAAATCACCAAGTTCTTCATTATTATCTAATGTTGACGTTCGAGTTTTGACTCAAAAATCAATGTTTGATATTTTAGATATGAATATTTCTTCAATTGATATTAGTAGAGACTTAAATGCTGAAAGAGAAATTAAATCAGCAGAAAAAGAAAAAATTTATGCTCAAATTGAAGCCGAAAGAATGAAAAACGCAGAGGAAATAAAAGAACTTCAAATGAAAACGAAGACTGAACAAATGAAATCAACTGTTTTACAAGCAGAATCGGAAGTTCCTTTGGCTATTTCGCAGGCAATAAAAGAAGGAAGGTTCTCTGTTATGGATTATTATAAACTTATGAATCTTCAAGCAGACACTGCATTACGAAGAGCAATTATAAATGATAATAAGAACAGTTCTTCTGATGATGATGAAGGAGATTTTTAAAAGATGGATACAATTACATTGATTATAATCATTGCTGCAGTTGTTTTAGTTCTTTTAGTAGTTGCAATAATTTTTATTCGCAGGTCAAATCGAAAAAGATTTAAAAGACTTCAAGAAAATTTAAATAAATATAAAACTGAAAATGAAAATTTTGGGAAGGATAATAAAGTAATAATTGCAAAAGATGATAATGCAGTTAATACAACTATTGATACAAATATTGAAGATTATGGGAATAAACCTAAAGGTGAGCCAATAATTGAAGATTATGTATTTGAAGAACCAACACCAAAATATGAAAATAAGACTATTAAAATGACTAAACCTGATAGAAAAAATTTTTATTCACAAAAAAAATTTTCTACAGATTCAAAATTAGATTCAACATCTGCTAATATTGTAAATGATGATTTTGAAGAATTTATGAATGAACATTCATATACTAGAAAGATTTTAGATAATGATATTATGGATAAGTTAAAAAATTTACCACCTGAGGTTAAGGCTATAATATTAAGTAATGTATTTAATAAATATGATGATTAAATTTTAATAAAAATAAAGAGTAATCTTTATTTTTTTTATGAAAATTATATTTATAATAAAATATTTTTTATGAATAATAAGTTGCTTGTAATATTTTTTGGCTTTTTTGTTTTTTATTTGGATATCAAAATTGCTTCTTTTTTAAGAATATATATTATCAATTTTATTTTAATAATTTAGGTTATAAAATAAGAAACTATGTGCTTTAAATTTGATAAAATCAAATTTAAAATTGCATTTTTGCAATTGACACATTAAAATGTGTCAGCACATAGTTAATGAAATTGATTCATTTGATAAAAAATGCAAACTTAATATATTTATGACTTTATTTGCATATCTTATCTTGATGGAGGAGCAAGTGTTCAACTTTTTTGATGAGATTAAAAGAAAAATGGGTGAAATTGATTATAATTTGATTAATAGTTATAATATTGTAAATATGTCAGGGAAACTTTTATATGTTGAAGGACATTGTGGACTTACAATAATAACTGATGATATGGTTGCTTTTAAAGTTAAAGATGGAAGATTTGTTATAGAAGGTAAAGATTTTTATATAAAAGAATTAACTGAAAATACTTTGCTTTTGCAAGGTTCTATAATAAAGGTGGAAAAGTTTTGATGAAATTCAAAAATAGAACAACTATAAAAATCAAAGGACTTAATCAAGAGAGAGCATTAAATAATTTAGCAAAAAAAGTTGACATTTATAATTTAAAACGTAAAGAGCAAAATATAGCAGAATTTGAAGTTGATTTTAGAAAATGGAAACAAACTCTTGCTATAATAAAAGAACAGGGGCTTGAAATTTTATCTATTTCACATAAAGGCTTTATATCAAGTTTTGGAAGATTATTCTCTTCTTATGGGCTTCTTATTGGTATTATAATTTCTATTTTGTTTTACTGTGTGCAATATAATTTTATTTGGAAAATAGAAGTTTGGGGAACAGAAGACGTAGAAAGTTCTGAAATAATAGATTTTGCAAACAAAAATTTAAATAGTAGATTTAGATTTTCTATAGATACAGAGAATTTAGAAATAAAACTTAAAGATAATTTTGATCAAATAAGTTCTGTTAGTGTGGCGATTGTAGGACAATCTCTAATAATTAATTTAAATGAAGCCACAATGCCAGATGAGATGGAAGGTGAATATCAACCCATTATTAGTGAATTTGATGGAATGATAACGCAAATAACTTTAATTCAAGGCACTTTAAATGTTAAAGTTGGAGATATTGTTCAGAAAGGCGATATTTTGGTTTACCCATATATTATTGATTCACAAGGAGAGCAACGAGAAGTTAATCCAAAAGCAACAATTATGGCAGATATTTGGCATACTGCAAGTATTCACCATTATGATTATTATATTGAAACGAAGAGAACAGGAAGAAAAATTGTAAATAGCGAAGTATTACTTTTGGGGCTAAGTATATATCAAAACAAAAATGATATTAATTTTGAACAATATGAAACAGAGGAATATATTGAAAATTTAACTCATAATTTGATTATTCCTTTCAAATTGAAAAAAACAATATTTTATGAAGTTGAAATTATTGAACACATTCAACCATTTGAAGAAGTAAAAGATGAAAAAATTGAACAAGCACGTCAAAAAGCATTGATTTTTTTACAAGAAAATGAGATAATTATAAATGAAAATTATACAATAAAGGAGGATGTTGGTTGTTTTGTTATTAATTATACAATAACAACCAATAGGAACATAGGAAACACATGAAGATAAATTTTGAAGATGTTAATTGGCACTATAGAAGACTAATAAAAAAAATATATAATAAAGCAGAAGAATATACAAATAATACATTTAAAGGTGCAGTAGTTACTGTCTCTTTTGCAAGTGAGAAAAGAATTAAAGAATTAAATAATAATTATAGAAAAGTTGATAATATTACAGATGTTTTATCATTCCCAATGCTTGATATTGTCTATCCACAGCATGTTAAAGATTATAGCAAAGAAGTATCTCCTGATGGTATTTTATATTTAGGTGATGTGGTCATTTGTCCTAAAAGAGCAAAAGAGCAGGCAAGCGAATATGGTCATAGCAAAAAAAGAGAGGTTGCTTTTTTGGCTTTGCATGGGCTTTTGCACCTTTATGGTTATGATCATATTAAAGTGGAAGATGAAAAGATTATGAAAAATGCAAGTAAAGAAATCTTGGAAGAGTTGAAAATAAGAAGGAAGAAAAATGTTTAAAACAGGATATGTCGCTATTGTAGGAAAACCAAATGCTGGGAAAAGTAGTTTGATAAATGCATTAATAAAAGAAAAAGTTGCTATAATCTCATCAAAACCTCAGACAACAAGAGATAATATACTAGGAATTTTAACAAGTGAAGATTATCAAATCGTTTTTGTTGATACGCCAGGGATACATCATAGTAAAAATTCTCTAGATAGAGCAATGATGAAAAATGTTCGTTCTGCTGTTTCTGGAGTAGATTTGATTTTGTATCTGCTTGATGGAACAAAACTTCCTGATCAAGAAGAAATAGATTATATAAATCATTTGGAAGTGCCAGTTATTATAGTAAGAACAAAAATTGATTTACCAAAACAAAAAAAATTTGATGAGGATATAAAGATTTCATCTTTAACAGGAGAAAATTTGGATAAATTGCTTGATTTAATTTTAAGCAAGATGCCTGAAAATAAAGAAAAATCATATATTTATGATCCAGATTACTATACTGATAAATCTGTTAAATTTATTATAAGCGAAGAAATAAGGGAAAAAGCATTAAATCTTTTGCATCAGGAAATTCCTCATGGTATAGCAGTTGAAATTATCAGATTTTATGAAAAAGAAAATATTGTTGAAATTGATGCAGATATTGTTTGTGAACAAGAAAGACATAAAGGAATGATAATTGGGAAGGGTGGAAAAGTCTTAAAAGAAATAGGTTCACTCACAAGAAACTTTGCAGAAAATTTATTAAATAAAAAAGTAATGTTAAAATTATTTGTAAGGGTGGAAAAAGATTGGAGGAACAAACCTCAAAAAATCAAAAATCTAGGTTATTAAAATTGACCTAGATTTTATTTATTAATTTATAATGATTTTAAATAACTTTTTATTTTTGGCTAATTTTTAATGATTGTAAATTAATAATAAAAAAATTATATTATCTTTATTTCTAGTTCCAAGTCAATATTAAATTTTTCTTTGACTTTTATTTTACAAAGATTTATAAGAGTTATTATGTCATCAAAAGTTGCATTTCCATTATTAACAATTATATTTGCATGTTTTTCTGAAATTTGAGCATCATTTTGTTTTATTCCTTTTAGCCCACATTTATCTATCAATTCTCCAGCACTGTAGTTTGGTGGATTTTTAAAAATACAACCAGCAGAAAAACCTTGAGGTTGTTTTTGTTTTCTTAATGTTAAAAAAGAAATATATTTTTTATAAATATTACATTTATCATCATGATTTAGTTTAAATTTTGCTGATAAAATTAAACTATCTTCCAAATTTGATTTGCGATATTTATAATCAATTTGTTTTTTAGTAATGTATTTTGTTTTTCCATCTTTAAATATTTTAATTTTTTCAACAAAATCAAATATGCAATGGCCAAAGGCACCAGCATTCATTTTTATTGCTCCACCTGTAGAAGCAGGAATACTAGCAAGATATTCAAAACCTGAAAGTCCTTTTATGTAGGTTTTTTGAAATATGGTGTTAAGCATTACAGAAGATGAACAATAAACAAAATTATCTTTTATTTTTAATGTTTGTTTAAATTTTTTTGTCGAAATTAAAATAATATCATGACATTTTTCAGAAAATAGAATATTGCTTCCATTTCCAATTATATCAAAAGGTATTTCATTTTTTATTAAAAAATTATAAACGTCAATGAGTTCTTTTTCATTTTTAGGATAAAAAACGCCTTTAACTATTCCTTTAGTTTTTATTGTGGTCAGTGTTTTTGCATCTACTTGATAATTAAATTCAATATTTAATAATTTATTAATCATAATAGTTTTTATGTTATTTTTTTTATAAAGTTGAAAGTTTAAACAAAAAGTAAAAAAAATCATATAAAAAGATATGGTTAAATTAAAAAAATCTGTTTACATAATAGGTATTGGTGGAATAAGTTTATCTGCAATTGCTATAATTTTAAAATCAAAAGGTTTTATAGTCTATGGCTCTGATTTGGTAAAATCTCATATTACTGATGAATTAGAAAAAAAAGGAATTGATATTATTATTGGACACGCACCAGATTTTGTAAAGGTTGCTGATATTATTGTTTATTCATCTGCTGTCAATGAGGAGGATATTGATTTAAAACTTGCCAAAAAGTTAAATAAAAAAATTATGACAAGGGCTGAATTGTTAGGGCTTATAAGCAGGCAGTATCAAACTATATCAATTTCAGGTTCACATGGCAAGACGACAACTACAGGTATGATTGCTTCTGTATTTTTAAATTCTAATAAATCTCCGAATATTCATATTGGGGGTATTTTAAATAATATTCAATCTAATGTTTATGTTGGTAATGATAATATTTTCATTACAGAAGCATGTGAGTATAAAGATAGTTTTTTAAAATTATCAAATAATATAAGTGTAGTTTTAAATATAAAACCTGATCATTTGGATTATTTTAAAAATTTAGATAATATTTTTGAATCATTTCAAAAATTTGTAGACAATACTAAAGAAGGTGGATTTGTTGTTTATAATAACGATGATGCATTATGTAGAAAGTTAAAATATAATGACAAAATTATAAGTTATGGAATAAATGAGAAATCTGATGTAATGGCTAAAAACATAAGATTGAAAGAAAATGGAAAATATAATTTTGATATTTTTAATAATGGTGTTTTATGTATGAACATTGATTTACCTTGCTTTGGTTATCATAATATATATAATGCACTTGCGACTTTTTGTGTTTGTTATTATGAAGGACTATCATTTATAGATATAAAAAATGGGATTGAAAGTTTCAAAGGTATTAAAAGACGTTTTGAGTATATAAATAATTTTAATAGTAATTTAATAATCCATGATTATGCACATCACCCTGATGAAATTTTAGCAACAATAAAAACAGGTTTAGAATTAAAAAAAGATAAGATTATTATAATTTTTCAACCACATACATTTTCTAGAACAAAAGACTTGTATAATGAATTTTTAAATGCTTTAAGTAATGGGAATGAAGTTTGGCTTTTACCTATTTATCCAGCAAGAGAAAAGCCAATAAAAGGAATATCTTCTTTTAAGTTATATAAAGATTTAAAAGACATGGGATGTAAATGTCGTTATTTTTCAAATTTTGAAAAGTGTTATAATCAAATAAAAAAATATAAGGATAAAAATACTTTATTTGAAATTTTAGGTGCAGGTGATATAGAAAAATTGTCTGATATGTTGAAATAGTTTGTTTTTAAAATATAATATAATTTTAATTAAATACAATAAAATAACTTGCTCGGAAATATAATTATAAAACTTGACTAAAAGTCTTCAATTTGATAAAATAAGAAAGTAAAATAAATGTGTATTTTATTTTTAAATAAAAATTCATATTTATTGTTTTTAAAAATCATAATGTTGTAAATAATAAATTATTTTATTTCAAACATTTGATTTATGCTTATGTGGCGCAGCAGGTAGCGCACAGCCTTGGTAAGATAAAAAATGGCAATTTTAATCAAAATTACAACTGAATATTTACTCCATTTTGGAGCTGTGCTGATGTAGCTCAGCCGGTAGAGCACTGCCTTGGTAAGGCAGAGGTCACGGGTTCAAGTCCCGTCATCAGCTCCAATCATAAACCTTTGAAAAACCCTTATAAATAGGCACTT
>ERZ1643247.70-NODE-70-length-135909-cov-55.145715_pt1 | contig 135909 bp, 138 predicted proteins | sample MGYA00579264_ERZ1643247 | MGnify/ENA primary metagenome ERZ1643247 (study PRJEB29033, sample SAMEA4952262) | chicken gut metagenome | biome: Broiler Chicken; feature: Gastrointestinal Tract; material: Caecum | place: Ireland | collected 2018 | study: Broiler... | reverse complement strand
CTATCTTATCAAACGCGGAGATGTATTTGAAGATACAGATGATTACCTACTTACTAAAGAATCATAAAGTAGACCTGGAGAAATGGCGGATGTGAACGGCGTCCGCTTTTTTCTTTGACGGAATCGCGCAGAAATGGTATGATGGAGCCACAAGAATTTATCTGATGGGAGGAAGTATAAAAATGAAGACAGCGCTGGTGATCATGGCTGCGGGGATCGGTTCCCGTTTTGGTGGAGGGATCAAACAGCTGGCTGGGGTAGGACCGGCGGGAGAGATTATTATGGATTACTCCATCCATGACGCGGTGGAAGCAGGTTTTAATAAGATTATTTTTATTATCCGCCGGGATATTGAAAAGGATTTTCGGGAAGTGATCGGAAACCGCATGGAGGAGCTGTGCGAAAAGCTCCAGGTAGAAATCGGATACGCCTTTCAGGATCTCCATGATCTTCCGGAGGGGGTGGAATTTCCTCAGGGAAGAACAAAGCCCTGGGGGACAGGGCAGGCGGTGCTGGCCTGCAAAGATCTGATCCGGGAACCCTTCGCGGTGATTAACGCGGACGATTATTATGGAAAAGAAGCCTATGTAAAAATCCATGAATTTCTGGTAACAGAGAGCCGGAAGAAGAACATGAATTTCTGTATGGCCGGATTCGTTCTGAAAAATACTCTCAGCGACAATGGAGCTGTGACCCGGGGAATCTGCCGTGTAAATGAAGAAGGGTATCTGACGGGAGTGGAGGAGACCGGAGGAATCCTCCGCACAGAAGAAGGGGCTGCCTGTGAGAGGGACGGAGTGCTTTGTCCGCTGAACCCGGACAGCCATGTATCTATGAATATGTGGGGGCTTACTCCGGAATTTCTGCCGCTGCTGGAAAAAGGCTTTTTGGACTTTTTCGCCCGCCTTTCCGGCAATGAGTTAAAGGGAGAATATCTCCTTCCGATTTTTATTGATGAGCTGATTCAGAGCGGACAGGCGGAGGTAAAAGTGCTGGAGACCGCAGACAAGTGGTTTGGAGTTACCTATCAGGAAGACCGAAAGACCGTGGCAGAGGCATTTCGGGCACTGACGGGAGCAGGGGTTTATCAAACCCCGCTGTTTGCCGATCTTTTAGAACAGAAGGTATAAAAGAATCCGTTCCGGGCATAATTTCTCCGGTAAGGAGGAATGATATGCGGAAAACGGAAAGCAAGGAGTCAGAGGAAAGTTTTTATGCCTGTTCAGCCCAGGAGTGCACCGGGCTGATCCCGGCACTTCCAAGAGACAGGGAGGAACAGGAAGCTTACGAGGAACTGTATCCTTTCCTGCCGGATCCCGCGGATACACGCCGCAGAGATTCAAAAAGCTGATTTGCAAAAATCCCCTGCGGGCCGGCCGGTATCTTCGGCTGCCCGCAGGGGATTTTTTTGTAAACCGGCAGGGCTCTCTCAGATATCGCCCCCTGCCGCGCGGACAAATCTGAGAAAATCTTCTCTGTTTTTGTATACGCCGGCATGTTCCAGAACTTTGGAAAATACCTTTCCAACCTCTTCCTGCAGAACAGACCTTATATTTTCGGAAGTAAGAGAACGCCGGGCGGCAATCTCCTGGGCCCAGTCGGCATGGGAAGCGGTCAGGGCATTGGCTCTCAGATCTTCTCCGGACAGGAGACAGCGGGAAACCTCCGCCAGCTCTGTTTTCAGACGGGCGGGAAGCACAGCCAGTCCCATGACTTCGATCAGGCCGATGTTTTCCTTTTTAATGTGATGCAGCTCCGCGTGAGGATGATAAAGTCCCAGAGGATGTTCCGGCGTGGTCAGATTGTTGCGCAGCACCAGATCCAACTCAAAATCCTCTCCTCTTTTCCGGGCAATGGGAGTGATGGTATTGTGTGGAGTCCCCTCTGTTTCGGCCAGAATCATGGTGCTTTCATCTGTGTAGGATCTCCAGGCGTTAAGAATCTTATCGGCCAGGCGGATCAGAATTTCAGGATCCGGACACTGCAGGCGAAGGACAGACATAGGCCATTTCACAATGCCTGCCCGGACTTCCGGAAAATCCCGGAAGGTAAGAGGCTGATCTATGGGGGCTTTGGCCATGGCAAAGGTATATCCGCCTCCCTGGAAATGGTCGTGGGCCAGGATAGACCCCCCCACAATGGGAAGATCGGCATTGGAGCCTACAAAGTAGTGAGGAAATTGTCCGATGAAATCCAGCATTTTGCAGAAGCAGGAGTGGTCGATCTTCATAGGCGTATGTTCGGAATTAAAGACGATGCAGTGCTCCTGATAGTATACATAAGGAGAATACTGCAGAAACCAGGGTTTTCCGTCAATCGTTATGGGGATTATCCGGTGATTCTGTCTGGCCGGGTGGTTGACTCTGCCTGCGTACCCTTCATTTTCACGGCAGAGCTGGCACCGGGGATAGAGGGAAGCAGGCATGTTTCTGGCCGCCGCAATGGCCTTGGGATCCTTTTCCGGCTTGGAAAGATTAATCGTGATATCCATCTCTCCATAGGGAGTTTCCGCTTTCCAGCGCATATCCCGGGCGATGCGGTCTCTGCGGATATAGTTGGTATCCTGGCTGAACTCGTAATACCAGTCGGTAGCTTTTTTAGGGCTTTCTTTATAAAGGGACCGGAATCTGGCAATGACTTCCCTGGGGGGAGGAGTCAGACGTCCCATGAGGGATGTGTCCAGAAGATCCCGGTAAACGACAGAGTTCTGTTCCAGAACCCCTCTGGCCGCGGCATCGTCCAGAATTTCATCCAAAACTGCCGGCAGATGCACCGGTTCTTCCGAGACGCCGGGATCCGTCCAGCTGTCCAGCTTCAAAACTTCCAGCAGGGAGTTAAGGGCCCAGGCGCGGTCTTCCGGGGCGATCAGTTTTTTTTCTTCCGCATAGCGGATCAGATCCGCGATTGCTCTGTCAATCATAGCAGCATACCTCCTTTATTCAGGCTCAGGCGATGACCGTGCCGCCGCCGGGCCGGATGTTCAGAAAATGACAGCGTCCTTCTCCCAGAATTGCCTCCATTTTGCCGCGGAATTCTTCCCTCTGATCCAGAGGCACATAGGCCTGAACCGTACCGGCAAATCCTCCGCCATGAACCCGCACAGCTCCTCTGTCCTTCAGAATCCGGCGGGCGGCGGCAATGGTAAGGGAGACCGCCTGGGCGTCCGGGGTGGAGCAGCAGAAAATATTCTGCAGGCATTCCGCAGAGGAATGTCCGGACTGATTCACCAGAGACAGAAAGCCCTCAAAGTTTCCGGTCTGCAGCAAGGCTTTCTGCTGAACCACCAGATCATTGTCGCTGTAGAAGTGCAGAGCCCGCAGTACTGCCCGGTCTCCGGCTTTTTCACGGAGCGCCGGGATCTGGCTCCAGAATTCTTCAAAGGCTACCTGGCGCAGCACTTTTTTGCCGAAGAAAGCGGCCACCTGTCCCATTTCTCCGGGGATCGAGGCGTATTCATCCGTAAGATCCGCGTGATCCGCTCCGGAATCGATGATGCAGAGGGCATATCCGTAAGCTTCCAGAGAACATTCCAGCTTTTCCACTTCCGGAGTTTCCGGGTCGTTAAAATCAATGGCTGTGATGCCGCCCACAGAACTGGCCAGCTGATCCATGAGGCCGCAGGGTTTTCCGAAAAATACATTCTCAGAATACTGGCCGATCTGAGCGATCTGAACCGCGGTCAGTTCTCCGCCGCAGAACAGATCATTCATAATCACGCCCATGAGAACTTCAAAAGCGGCAGAGGAAGAGAGTCCTGAACCTCCCAGAACCTGGGAAGTAACGCAGGCGTCGAAACCGGACACGGAATATCCCATTTCGCTGAGCCGGGAGGCGATGCCCCGGATCAATGCCGCTGTGGTGCCGGATTCCTTTTTCACAGGATTCAGATTTGCAAGATCCACGCGGATTTCCGGGTATCCGTCCGAAGTGACCCGGATTACCGAAGAGTCATTTTTGGACGCGCAGGAAACCATATCCAGATCAATGGCAGCCGCCAGAACCCTGCCATGCTGGTGATCCGTATGATTTCCTCCCATTTCCGTTCTGCCGGGCGCGGAATAAAGTCTCAGGCTGCGTCCGTTTCCGTAGATGGAAGCGAAGGTGTGAATCAGTGACAGCAGCCGCTCCCGGCGGAAAAGAAGCTGTTCCCGGCTGCCTCCGCAGATCTCTTTCAGACGGATGTCAAGGCCGCCGTTCTGAAGCATAATTTCCAGATCTTCCTGTTTTTTCATATGGATGTCCCATCCTTTCCATAAAATAATGTTGAGGTTCTCTCCGGCTTACTGGGAAAAGCTGTGAGAGTTGCTGGATTAAGAGTAGCAGGATTTTAGTAAAAGATCAATGTATTTTAGTAAAAAATATCGACAAAAAACCTTACCTCTTTTTGTGGAAGTTTTAACTGCCGCACTGTTAAAAGGTTCTGACACTTTCCCGCACAATCAATGTGGGGGGAACCATGACCTTCAGTGGAATTTCCGGCGCCTGTCCGCTGATGCGCTGCAGCAGCATATGAATCGCGGTGGCGCTCATGGCGTCCACATGGCTGCTGATGCTGGTGAGAGGCGGATCTGTCAGGGCGGACAGCGGGGTATCGTTGAAACTGATAATAGAAAGATCCTTGGGAATGGAGAGGCCGCTGGACCGCAGAGCGCCGGCGGCGCCGATGGCCGCCTCCTCATTGGCCGCAAGGATCGCTGTGGGCATGGGGCCCCCCTGAGCCAGGCGTTGGGTCAGATATTTTCTTGAAGCGGCGGAAGTCATTGGAGAGGCGTCCAGCATATATTCGCTGCGGAATAGTCCCCGTTCCTTCATGGACTGGATAAAAAATTCCCGGCGGACTTCCGGAGCGGGGCGCTTTTTCTGATCCAGTTTGCGGCAGGGCCCCAGAAAGCCGATTTCCCGGTGACCGTGGGCGATGAGATAGTCCACCGCCTGCTCCACTCCCAGCTGAAAATTCAGCACCACGGAGTCAAAACGCAGCTCATCCGGAGCGGAGTCCAGAAATATCACACTGGAAGAGAGACTGGCGAGACTGTTAGTCTGGGCGTCAGAGAATATTCCGATGGCCAGAATACCGTCCAGTTTTTCGGAGCTGGAGGGCAGGTAGGCGCTCTGATCCCAGATAAGGGGAATTACAGCGCACCCGGCGTCCGCGAAATGCTGCAGAGAATAATTTTTCAGATACATATAGTAGGGATCTTCCAGCTGTTCCAGGGGAGAAAGCATTTCTGCCAGCCCGATTTTCAGCTGGCGTCCCCTTCCGGCCCGGCTTCTGGAAGCTGCTCTGGAAGTCCGGTAGTGGAGTTTTCCCGCAGCCTCCAAAATGACGGACCGGGTAGTGTCGCTGACATTCATGGTAGGGTCGTTATTCAGAACACGGGAGATTGTGGTAATGGAAAAACCCGTGTATTCGGCCAATTCTTTTAAGGTAGCCATGCTGCATCCGTCCTTTTAGTAAATTTTACTTGTATTATAGCTAATCTGAAGGGAGACTGCAACAGGAGCGTGCAGAGTTTTTTAGAAAAATGTAAAAGAAAGTTCTCTGCAGCGGTTCAGGCAGGCGAAAATTTCCTGGCGCCGGGGCCTGCTAAGATCTGCCGGCAGGTAGGAAGCGTCTGCCAGGGCGGAAAGCCCTTCCTTGTCTATTTTGCGTTCCAGGGCATCCGCGATCTCCCCCAGCGTCCGCCGGCCGTCCATCAGGTGACGGACACTGTAGTTGAGGATATATGCCAGGGCAGTCAGCTGTTCCGGATCAGCCAGCTGCTCCAGATAGCGCAGGTCTGTGACAGAACGGTTGATCTGGATACCTTCTTTTCCCAGAACTTTGATTTTGGTGCGCTCCTGTCCGCGAAGGCTGCCCATAGGTTTGGGAATTCTGCGAAAGTCCGGGAGATGGAAGGGGGAGGAAGCCGCGGCAACCTCCGGATAGGCCGCCGCCTCTTTTTTTGCCCGGGCAGTAATATCGTATGGAAGATATTCTTTCATCTGAATGACCACATCCGCCGGATGAAAATAGGATCCGGAACTGCCGGCCACGATGATCGATGAGATCCCCGCCTGTTCAAAAAGCTCCCGCACCCGGCTGATAAAGGGAGTGATAGGCTCTTCGGAATCGGCTACCACCCGCTGCATCAGTTCGTCACGGATCATGAAATTGGTGGCGGAAGTATCTTCATCAATGAGAAACAGCGAGGTTCCGGCTTCTGCCGCCTCGATCACGTTGGCGGCCTGGGAGGTGCTTCCGCTGGCATCCTCCGTGGAAAAATGCCTGGTATCCCTGCCGCCGGGAAGGTGGTTGATAAACAGGGAAATATCTGTCTGGCTGATGCTGCGGGAATCCTCCGCCCTCAGCTTGACGCCGGTGCTGTCTGTGATCACATATTCCCGGCCATCCCCGGCAACGTGGTTGTACACACCGAGCTCCAGAGCTTTCAGCAGGGTGGATTTTCCGTGAAAGCCTCCCCCTACCACCAGGGTAACTCCCCTGGGAATTCCCATGCCGGAAACAGGACCCCGGTGGGGAAGCTCCATGGAAACCTCCAGGGATTTGGGAGAGCGGAAGGGCACAGCCCCCTTCATGGGCTTTTCCGAGACGCCGGAACTTCTGGGAAGAACAGCGCCGTTTGCCACGAAGGCACAGAGGGAGCGCTTTTTCAATTCCCTGCGGATATATTCCTGATCCTCGCAGAGCTCCGCGGTCCTTTGGCAGGCGGAAGCGTCGATATTCCGGAAGAAGAGGCTTCGCTGGGCGCAGCCGGGCAGAAATTCAAAGAGGATACGGATCAGTTCACTGGCCTGAATGGTGCGTCCGCTGGCCGGAAAGCCGATCTGCATCCGCAGGGTCAGGGATCCGTCCCCGGGGTCTATGGCACAGGCCGAACGCTCCAGGATTTCCTGGCCGCAGCGGCTCACAGCCATGAGGCCGCTTTTGCCGCTGCCCCTGGCCTTGAAATTGTACTGCTGGATTTCCCGGCCGAAGAGCCGCAGCAGGTGATCCTGCAAAGCGACCCGCTTGGGAAATGTGTCGAACAGCTTGGGGGGAAAACCGGCGTTTTTCCCGCTGATCCGAAGGCTGACCCTGGAGGGCGCGGCAAAGGGGTCTCCCTGGACATGATCGATGGAGAGTATATAATCTTGGAACCGGTAACTGCCCTGAGCCGACTTGTAGGCGGGATAGCTTTTATGGTCAATACTCAGCAGCAGATTTTTGAGATCCTGTGAAGATTTCATTACAGTGCTCCTTTCTGGTGACTTCGCGGCGGCAGAACACCGCCGGAATTTTTACAAGTTCAGCCTAACACAAATCCGCCGGAATGTCACCTGCGCTTTTTTAAGAAATCTTTGCTACAGGAAAGATTCTGTGGTATAATACCGTTGGATTTCCGGGCGCGTGGAAAAGCGCTTCCCGAAATACTACAAGAGAGAGAGGAAAACAGTATGTATTGTGTAAAGAACATTAAAAATGATCTGTACTGGGTCGGCGGAACAGACCGCAGACTGGCACTGTTTGAGAATGTATACCCCATTCCCAGAGGAGTATCCTATAATTCTTATCTGATCCTGGACGAGAAGACCGTCCTGCTGGATACGGTGGATTATTCTGTCAGCCAGCAGCTTTTTGAAAATATTGCCCATGTGCTGGGGGGACGCCATCTGGATTATATGATCGTCAATCACATGGAACCGGATCACTGCGGAACCATCGGCGCTCTGGTAACAAGATACCCGGATATTAAAATTGTATGCAACAGCAAGATCGCCGGCATGATGAAGCAGTTCTTTGACTTTGACGTGGACGCCAGGGTTCAGATCGTAGAGGAGGGCGACACCTTTACTACCGGACGCCATACCTTCGCCTTTGCCGCCGCCCCCATGGTACACTGGCCGGAGGTTATGGTTACTTATGACGCCACCGACAAAACTCTGTTCTCCGCGGATGCGTTCGGCACCTTTGGAGCGATGAACGGCAATCTTTACGCGGATGAAGTGAATTTTGAGAGAGACTGGCTGGATGACGCCAGAAGGTATTACACCAATATCGTTGGAAAATACGGTCCGCAGGCCCAGGCGGTGCTGAAGAAAGCGGCAGGCCTGGACATTGAGATGATCTGCCCGCTGCACGGACCGATCTGGAGAGAGAATCTGGGATGGTTCATTGACAAATACATGAAGTGGAGCTCCTATACCCCGGAGGATCAGGCGGTTATGATCGCCTATGGTTCCGTGTACGGCCATACGGAAAATCTGGCCAATGTGCTGGCATCCAAACTGGCGGATCTGGGCGTAAAGGATGTGCGGGTGTACGATGTATCCGCCACACATCCGTCCTACATTCTGTCTGAGGCATTCCGCTGCAGCCACCTGGTATTTGCCTCCATCACCTACAACGGCGGAATCTTTACCAATATGGAACATCTTCTGCTGGAGCTGAAGGCTCATAATCTGCAGAACCGGACCGTCGCCCTTATGGAAAACGGAAGCTGGGCGCCGGTGGCAGGCAAGAAGATGAAAGAGATCTTCGATTCCATGAAAAATATTCGGCTGCTGGAGGAGACGGCAGTCATCCGTTCTTCCATGAAGGAAAATCAGATGGAGCAGGTAGACGCCCTGGCTAAAGCCATTGTGGAATCTATGTGATTCCCCGGACAGCGCAGTGAGGGGAGAGGGTGAGCGTTTCACCCTCTCCCTTTAAATATAAAAAGGGAGAAGACCGATGAATCAGACAGAATTTCAAAGAACGCTGGAAGACCTGCAAAAAGAGGCGGAGAGCCGGGGCGGGCAGATAGATATGGAAGCCATACGGGCCCGGTTCAGCAGGGAGCCTCTCTCGGAAGAACATCTGGGGCTGATCTGCGAATATCTGCTTTCCAGAAAAATCCTGGTGTCCGGCTATGAAAAAAAGAAAGAGAAGCCGCAGGAAAAACAGGCGCTGCTTCCGGAGGACGATAAATTTCTGCGCCGGTACAGAGAGGAGATATCACAGATCCGGCCGATAAAGAGTCCGGAAAGAAAAGAACTGTTCCGGAGAGCTGCCGCGGGGGATACAGGCGCGGCAGAGCAGCTGGCAAGAGCATATCAGCCTTTTGTGGCAGATCTGGCGGAAGAGATGTATGTTCCCCAGGTGCCGGCCGCGGATCTGGTCCAGGAGGGAAATCTGCACCTGATGCTTGCCCTGCGGGAACTGACAGAGAAGGAAGCGGATCCGCACCGCTGGCTTCTTGCCCGGATCCGGGAGGGGATGCAGGCGCTGGTACGTCAGCAGGAGGATCAGAGCCTGCAGGACAGAAAAATGGTAAAAAGAGTGGATGAGCTGAAAGAGAACATTTCCGCTTTAAAAGAAAAACTGGGGCGCAGGGTTTACCTGGATGAACTGGCTGAATACATGAAAATCTCGGAAGACGAGGTGGAGGCGGTGCTGAAACTGGCAGGGGAGGAGGTTCCGGAGGAAGAATGAAATCCGGAATCGGGAGACAAACTATTGCAGTAGGAGGAAAAAAGATGACCAGAATTTATCAGAGCGCGGAGGAGATCACAGGGAATACTCCGCTGCTTCGCGCGGGAAAACTGGAGAGGCGGTACAGTCTGAACGCCCGTCTTCTCCTGAAACTGGAGTACCTGAATCCCACCGGGAGCGTAAAGGACCGGGCAGCTCTTTATATGATCCGTGACGCGGAGCAGGCGGGGCTGCTGCAGCCCGGAGGAGTCATTGTGGAGCCCACATCCGGAAATACAGGGATCGGTCTTGCCTCCCTGGCCGCCTCCAGAGGATACCGTCTGATTCTGACTATGCCGGAGACTATGAGCGTGGAAAGAAGAAACATTCTGAAGGCCTACGGGGCGGAAATTGTTCTCACAGAGGGAAGCAGAGGAATGAGCGGCGCCATTGAAAAAGCGGAAGAGATTGTAAAAAGTACGCCGGGGGCTTTTCTGCCGGGGCAGTTTGACAATCCGTCCAATGCCCGTGCCCACTACGAAACGACAGGTCCGGAAATTTGGAGAGATACCCAAGGACAGGTGGACATTTTTGTGGCAGGGGTAGGAACCGGAGGGACGCTTACCGGAACCGGACGATACCTGAAAGAACAGAATCCGCGGATCCGGGTAGTGGCTGTGGAGCCGTCCGCGTCCCCGGTTCTCTCAGAGGGAAAAGGCGGCCCTCACAAGATTCAGGGGATCGGCGCGGGATTTGTGCCCTCTGTGCTGGATCAGGCGGTTTACGATGAGGTGTTTCCGGTAGACAATGAAGTTTGCTTTACAATGGCCAAAGAACTGGCCCATCTGGAGGGAATCCTGACCGGAATTTCTTCGGGAGCCGCGCTTTACGCGGCGGTGGAGATCGCGAAAAGACCGGAAAATAAGGGGAAAACCCTGGCAGTCCTGCTGCCGGACAGCGGGGATCGATATTATTCCACGCCTCTGTTCGGATGAAAACAGACGCCCGGCAAATGACTGCCGCCCTGGAGCGGGCAGACATTTGCCGGGCGTATTGCGCAAAAAAAAGAAGTTCCCGAAGAACTTCTTAATGAAAGCGCGAGACGGGATTCGAACCCGCGACCCCAACCTTGGCAAGGTTGTACTCCACCCCTGAGCCACTCGCGCAGAAGCAGGTGATGGGAATCGAACCCACGTATCCAGCTTGGAAGGCTGGTGTTCTACCATTGAACTACACCTGCGGAAGATGTATGTTATCTCGCTGACAACAAAACAGAGTTTACACTATCTTTACCTGAATGTCAACCCCATTTTTAAAAATTTTTGACACCTTTGAATTTGATTAAAAGGTCCTTGACATCTCATTTCGGCAGAGCACCTTCTTTACTATTTCTCCAAAATGCAATACAATGGAGTCATAGATTTGATTCAAAAAATGGGAATAAGTGGTTCATCATTTACAAACTGTATTAAATTCTGAAATATCGTTACAATGGTTGTATCTTAGGGAAAACGAGGAGCAGCCATGGACGAAACCTATGTGAACGAAAGAATTAAGCAGATTTGTGCGGAAAAAGGCTGGTCGAATTATCGTCTGGCAAAGGAGTGCGGGATTCCTAATTCTACAGTCCATAATATTCTGCATAACGTAACGGCTCCCTCTGTTGTGTCCCTGATAAAAATTTGTGACGGACTGGGAATTACCATGTCCCAGTTTTTCGCCGGAGATGGAGATAAGGTAGATCTGACCCGGGAGCAGCGGGAAGTACTTCAACTGTACAACCGCCTGTCAGCCAGGGAAAAAGAAATCGCCATCGCCTATATGGAGGGACTGGCGTCCAGCAGGTAAGGTTCACATAGCTCAGAAGCTTTTCGCTTTTGAGCTATTTTCTGTCCTGCCGGGAGGAGCGGAAGCAGACAGGCAGACAGAAGAAGAGTCCCGCCGCATCAGCGGAGGAGCAGAGATGGCGGAAATAACAAAAACAATGTTGGAACAGGATGTGGAAAAATTTCTCAGGCACTGCAGCAAACGGGCCGCTTCCCTTTTTAAGGGGGAGACGGATATGACCCAGGAAGGCTTTGAAACGTGTCTGGAAGAAATGGTATCCCTGAATCTTAACAGGCTTTTCCAAATCTTTTCCGTTACTTATCCTGAATTTATGGAACGGTTCGAAAGAGAGGCGGAAGAACTGGAAAAAAAGAGCAGGGAAAAGGCGCTGCCCCGGGAGGTCAAGGGAAGAATATGGGACAGAATTGTGAAGAGTCTTCAGTCAGAAAAGGACGCGGGACAGTGAAACAAAGAGGATGCGGCTCTCGGAGGAATCTGCGGCTCCGGTATCGCTGAACGGCGGAACGGTCCCGCGGAGAACGGCCGATAAAAAATTTTTTAAAAAAGGGGATTCACAAATGCTCAAAACTGTGGTATAGTATCATTTGTTCGGGGCATTAGCGCAGCTGGGAGCGCGCCACAATGGCATTGTGGAGGCCACGGGTTCGAATCCCGTATGCTCCAGTAGCTATATGTAAGCAGTGATATAGATCCGCGTCTTCAGGCTGATTTATATCGCTGCTTTTTTCGTGATATACCCGGCAGGCGGCTGCCGCGCTGGCGGGAGCAGTATCGCGCATCTGCCGGGAGGAAACTATGATTGTATATGCAAGTCCGTATCTGAATTTAAGACAGATTGCCGCTTCCGGCCAGTGCTTCCGCATGCGGGAGACCGGGGACGGCGTTTTTGAGATTATTTCCGGAACACGTTTTCTAAGGGTCTGCCAGCAGAAAGATGTGTGCCGTTTTTTCTGCGGCGAAGGGGAGTTTGAGGAATACTGGAAAAAATACTTCGACCTGGAAACAGACTACCGCGTTTTTCTGGAAAAAATTGATCCGGAAGATCACTATCTGCGCCGGGCGGCAGAGCGGGGAAAGGGAATCCGCATCCTGCGGCAGGACTTTTTTGAGATGATCGTCACCTTCCTGATATCTCAGCAGAATAATATCCGCCGGATCCGCAGGTGCATTGAGAATCTCTGCAGCCGGTACGGAAAAAGCTGCCGGACGCCGGAGGGGGCGGTATACTTCGGTTTCCCGGAGCCGGGGGCTCTGGCGGCAGCTTCAGCGGAAGAACTGCGGGAATGTAATCTGGGATACCGGGGAAAATATGTGCAGGCCGCCGCGGCCGCCGTTGCCGGCGGAAATTTTCCCCTTGCCCCGCTTCGGGATATGGACGCCCAAACGGCGGAGGAAAAACTTCGGGAATTGTATGGCGTGGGGACGAAAGTGGCGGCCTGTATCGCGCTGTTCGGCCTTCACCGGCTGGAAGCGTTCCCCGTGGATACCCATATCCGTCAGGCTTTAGAGCGGCATTATCCGCAGGGATTTCCGGAGAAGTACCGGGATTTTCAGGGAGTTCTGCAGCAGTATATGTTTTACGGAGAGCTGTTTCCGGATCCGGAGGATGGCTGACAAATGGGAAAATTTTGCTTCCATTTCACCGGAGGCTGTGCTATAATTTCCTCTGGAAGCATAGCTCAGCTGGGATGAGCGCTCGCCTGACTAGCGGGAGGCCAGGGGTTCGAGCCCCCTTGCTTCCATTTTTTACGGATTTTTGCATACAAAGATAGGAGGAAACACCATGCTGGAACTGAAAAACATCGGATGGACCGCGTCTGATGGCGAAGAGATTCTGAGAAATATAAGCCTGGAGATCCCGGAGGGGAAAATGACCGTCATCACCGGCCCCAACGGCGGGGGAAAGACATCTCTGGCAAAGCTGATCGCCGGCCTGATTACCCCCACGGAAGGGCAGATTCTGCTGGACGGCCAGGATATCACCCGCTGGGATATGACGGAGCGGGCCCGTCACGGAATCGGCTACGCCTTTCAGCAGCCGGTGAAGTTTAAAGGACTTACCGTGAGGGATCTTCTGGAAATATCCGCGGAGGGAGCCCTGAACAGGGAGCAGGTCTGCCATTATCTGGGGGAAGTGGGCCTCTGCGCAGAGGAGTATATCGACCGAGTGGTGGACGCAAGTCTCTCCGGGGGGGAGGGCAAGCGGATCGAGATCGCCACGGTGCTTGCCAGAAAGAATGTAAAGGTGAGAGTGTTTGACGAGCCGGAGGCCGGCATCGATCTGTGGAGTTTTACGAATCTCATCGATGTGTTCCAGCGGCTTAAAAACCAGAAAAACGAGGCACTGCTGGTGATTTCCCACCAGGAGAGGATTTTGGATATCGCGGACAAAATCATTGTTGTGGCTGACGGACATGTGCGGACTGCCGGAGACAAGGAGGTTATTCTTCCAAGGCTTCTGGCTCAGGACAAAGCGGCCCGCTGCCCCAGGGAAGAGGAAAGGAGCTGCGCAGGATGAATAAGATTACGGAACAGCTGCTGAAGGCTGTGTCAGACTGGAAAGGAAACTTTAAAGGAGCCTACAATATCCGGGAGGACGGAGGCTGCGCCGGAAGACAGTCCTCAGAACACATTAAGATCGAAAATAAGCCGGACGGCCCGGGGCTGATCATCCGCATCAGCCCGGAAGCGCAGCAGGAGACGGTTTACATTCCGGCCTGCGTCACCCGGGGCAATGTCAGCGATCTGGTCTACAATGATTTTTACGTGGGCGCGGGAGCGGACGTGACCATCGTAGCCGGATGCGGCGTTCATACGGATAATGAGGGAGAAGCAAAGCACGACGGCATCCACCGTTTCTTTCTGGAAAAGGGCGCCCATGTGCTTTATAAAGAAAAACATATCGGCACGGGAACCGGTACGGGACTGAAAAAAATCAATCCGGTGACGGATATGGAACTGAAAGAAGACGCGGTGATGGAGATGGATACCATCCAGATCGGCGGCGTGGACGACACAAAGCGCGCCACGAAAGCAGTTCTGGGTCCCAGAGCCAGGCTGATTATACATGAGAGGATCCTGACGGACGGCCAGGAGCAGGCATCCACAGATTTTGAGGTGGATATGCAGGGGGAGGATTCCGGTGTGGATCTGATCTCGCGTTCGGTAGCCAAGGATCATTCCTATCAGGAGTATCACTCTAAGATCCGAGGCAACTGCCGCTGTACCGGACATTCGGAATGCGACGCCATCCTCATCGGGGAGGGCAGAGTCAACGCGGCTCCGGAGCTGTTCGCGGGAAATATTGACGCTTCTTTGATCCATGAGGCTGCCATCGGCAAGATTGCCGGGGAGCAGATTGTCAAACTGAGAACCCTTGGACTGACCGAGGAAGAAGCGGAAAAAAAGATCGTGGAGGGATTTCTGCGCTGAGAGATGCACGTAAGATAGAAGCAGCGGGGCGCCGGAGCCGATTTGGTTCCGGCGCCCCGCTGCTTCGCTTAGAAAGTAACTGTTTTCGGTTCTGCTGTAAAAGAAGAAAATACAGCAGCGGCGTCTTTCAGATAAAAAACTTCGCAGTTTCCATCGTCCGGAGAATATCTGTCCTGAAGAGAGGGATATTCCGCGAGAACCGCGGCCCGGGCCTCCCGGCGGTCATCCCGCACAGCTGTGGCGGTCACTCTGAGCCAGGTTCCGCTGGACGGGCAGAAGGCGCAGATTTCAATCTTCGGATTAGCGATCATCTGCTGGTATACCGGTTTGACATGCCCGGTCTGGATATACAGTTTTCCTTCGAACCGTGCGATGGTTCCGAAAGGGCGCACCCGGGGCTGATCCCCCTCCGCGGTGGCCAGAAAATAAGTCGGATTTTCTTTCAGAAATTTTAAAACCTCATCCATACAGTTTGCTCCTTTCTTTCTCGCGATTGTGAAGTCTGCCGGAAGATCCGTCAGGAAATTCTGTTATCTATTATTCTACATCGGGAGCCGAGAAAACACAAGAAGCCTGCTTTGACAATTTGCGCGGAATGTATTATTCTATTACCAGTCAGCCGCGGAAAAAACGCCTGCTCTCTGTCAGACGTCCGCGGTATAAGAAGGAGGATCAGATGGAGAATTCCAGCCGCTTTTTCGCGAATACAGCCTGTCAGTATTATCCCTGCCACCGGGGACTGAAGGATTTTAACTGCCTGTTCTGCTACTGTCCTTTTTACCTGCGGGAAAAATGTCCCGGCGCGCCAAAATTCCTGGATATCCGGGGCAGGATTGTCAAGGATTGCAGCGGCTGCGTATTTCCCCACTGTCCGGAGAACTACGATGTGATTATCGAATGGATCCGGAAAGAAAACGAGCAGCGGGAATTCAGTGAAGAGATACGCAGAAAAGCCGTCAAAGTGGAAACAAAAGATAAAGGAAAACAGCCCCATGAAAACTAAAGTTCTTTTTTTAGACATTGACGGGACGCTGGTAGATTTTCAGGGAAAAATACCGGAATCAGCGAAAGAAGCGCTGATCCGGGCCAAAGAGAGGGGACATCACCTGGTGCTCTGCACCGGGCGTACCCGGTTTCAGGTATATCCATGGCTTCTGGACTATGGATTTGACGGACTGATCACCGGAGCGGGAGCGCAGGTGGAAGCCGGAAGAGAACTGATCTGCCGGCATCTGGTAAAGCAGGATTCTCTGGCAAAAGCCGTCGCTTTTTTTGAGAGAATCCGCGCCCCCTATTACCTGCAGGCAGAGAAAGCTATTTACGCGCCCCAGTGGTGTATAGACTGCCAGACAGCTGTTTTTCAGGGGGAGCTTTCAGAGGAAGAAAGGCAGAAGCGTTTCGGGCGTATTACCAGGGACGAAAAGCCTTGTCAGAGAAAAGATGTAGAGAAACTGGCATATTATCATTCTGTAAAAGACCTGGGTGAAGTCAGAAGGGCATTGGGAGATTATTTTACTGTGGAGGCTTCCAGTTTTCAGCTGATCAACAGTTCTGACGGGGAGGTGACGGTTCGGGGCATTGACAAAGCCTACGGAATGGAACAGTATCTGCGGTACGCGGGCATCCGCCGGGAGGATTCCGCTGCTTTCGGGGACGGTCCCAACGATCTGGGAATGCTGGAGTACGCCGGAACGGGGGTGGCTATGGGAAATGCCGGAGCGGAGCTTAAGTCCAGGGCGGATCTGGTTACTTCTTCCATTGGCGAGGACGGTCTTTTGCGAGCGTTTGAAGCTTTGAAACTGATCTGACAGGGGGCAGGTTCATGAAGACAAGGGTATGGTCTCTGGAATTTTCCTTCAGCAGAAGGCTGCCAGAGGAATGGGAGGCGGAGCGCGCCGATTTCCGGAAACTCTCCGGTACAGAAGGCTATTGTTCCCCGGAAGCCGCGGGGGTGATCCGGGAGAAAATCCGGGAAATGGGCTGTTGGGGGATCCATTTTCTGGATACGGGAAATTACCACTATCTCACTAAATTTTTCCTGGAACAGATCCGGGAGCCTTTCTGCCTGGCGGTGTTCGACCGCCACACGGATATGCAGCCGTCGGCGCTGCTGCCGCTTTTATCCTGCGGGAACTGGCTTCTGGAGACGCTGAGAGAAAACCGGTATCTGGAGCGCGTATTGCTGGCGGGCCCGCCCGGGGAAGATCTGCGGCAAGCGGAGGCGCAGTTTCGCGGCAGAGTGCTGGCCGTCAGTCAGGAAGTCCTTGGGACGAACGCGGCGGAGGAGCTGTTGGCCTTGCCGGAGCGCTGCCCGGTCTATTTTTCCATTGATACAGATGTGCTTTCCAGAGAAGACGCCCGGACCAACTGGGATCAGGGAGAGCTGAGGCTGGACAGCCTCTGCAGGCTGCTTGGGAGGCTGGGCGAAGGAAGAGTTGTCCTGGGAGCGGATATCTGCGGAGGAGCAGGGCCGGACGGTCAGCCGGGAGAACTTTGGGAAGCGGAGCAAATCAACAGCCGGACAGACAGCCGGCTGCTGAAGTGCATAGACTCATTAATACAGAGGAGGTAAGAGAAGATGACATTTGAGAGAGAAACACTGGCGGAGGACGCGGTGAAGCTGGGATTTTCCCATGCGGGGCTGGCAAAAATCGAAACCCTGAAACCGATGGATGAGGTGAGGGATATGTGCGCGGTGGACAAGTGCCACGCCTACAACAAGACCTGGACCTGTCCCCCCGGCTGCGGCACCATTGCCCAGTGTACGGAAAGAATGAAACAGTATGACTGGGGCATTCTGGTGCAGACTACCGCGGAGCTGGAAGACAGCCTGGATTTTGAGGGGATGCAGCAGGGACAGGAGGATCACGCAAAGCACTGCAAAGAATTTCTGAAGGAACTTCACGGCGTATATAAAGATATCCTTCCCCTGTGCAGCGCCGGCTGTGATCTCTGCAAAGAATGCACTTATCCGGACGCGCCCTGCAGGTTTCCGGACAAGGCGCTTTCGGCCATGGAAGGGTACGGCCTGCTGGTGAGCCAGGTTTGCCAGGACAACGATCTGAAATATTACTACGGCCCCAACACAGTTACCTACACGGCGCTTTTTCTGATCAAAGAGCACAAGTAAGACGGATGAGGATTTCTGATGACTGAAAAGAAAACAGTGAGAAAGCCGAGAAAGATCCGGCACAGAGAGCTGGTGGAACATATCCGGCAGCACAAGGGGCTGTTTGTTCTGTACATGGTTCTCAGGGCACTGGTTATACTGGTACTGATCGCTCAGCTGCTGGACCGCAACTATGAGAACGTATTTCTCTGCACTCTGACCCTGATGCTGTTCACCATTCCTTCCGTGGTGGAAATTCGCATGGATATTGATATCCCGGTGGGAATGCAGGCCATCATTATGCTTTTTATCTTCGCGGCGGAAATTCTGGGGGAGATCAATAAATACTATCTGATCTTTCCCTACTGGGATACCATGCTCCACACACTGAACGGATTTCTGGCAGCCGCCATTGGCCTGGCCCTGATCGATCTGCTGAACCGGAGCCAGCGGTTTTCCTTTGAGCTGTCCCCGGTTTTTGTGGTGCTGGTGGCTTTCTGCTTTTCCATGACCATCGGGGTGCTGTGGGAATTTTTTGAGCATTTTATGGATCTGAGTTTCGGCTTGGATATGCAGAAAGATACGGTAATCCACGAAATCAGTTCCGTGATGCTGAACCCCGCCGGAGCCAACCGTCCGGAAACGATCCGGAATATTACCAGCACCGTGGTCAACGGACAGGAGCTGGGGCTGGGAGGGTATCTGGACATCGGCCTTTTTGATACCATGGCGGATCTTTTTGTGAATTTTATCGGAGCGGTTACTTTCTCAGTGATTGGGTTTGGCTACCTGAAATACCGGGGACGCAGAAACCGCATTGTGAAGGAGCTGATTCCTACCTGGAAAGGTGAAGAAGAACTGCCGCTGCCGGATCAGAATTTGAAAGGGGAATCGGGGAATGAAAAATAATCGCGCATGGAAATTGTCAATGGCTTCTCTGATTATGGGAATCATTCATTTTGCGGTGAATCTTCCGTGGGCGGCGGCGATTCTTCTGTGGGGAGACGCGGATGTCCATGGAGGTCTGGGACTGTTTGAAAATTCCCGGATCATGGATCTGCTGGCCTCTCTGTCTTTCTTTCTGGGAATCCTGTTTGTCTGGGTTGTGTTCGCGGTACTGTCTGTAGTGTTCGGGTGTCTTGTTCTGCGTAAAGAGCCGGATAAAAAAATACGGCGCATGGCTGCGGCAGGCATAGCGCTGAATCTTCTGGGATTTGCCGCCCACGCTGTTTATATGAGTGCCTGGGCGCAATTCGGAGGGGCCTGAAAACCTGCGTGAAAGGAGGCGGGGATCATCGCCCTGCGGGCCATTCTGACCCTGCTGATTCACTGGGAAATCAAAAATGAAGTGCTGCAGGAGCAGGAGGGAAAATCAGGGGCGGATTTCTGAATCGGCGAATAAAATTGTTTTTACAGTCTTGTGAAAAGGGTGCCGCCATGATAGAATACACCATATAGATACTTAGGGGAGCTTGTGAGCAGGCTGAGAGGAAGTCGTCAACTTCGACCCTTATACCTGATTTGGATAATGCCAACGTAGGGAAAAGGCTTTTGAGACAGAGGCCGTTCTTGTTTGACAGTTCAGACAGGAGCGGCTTTTCGCGCGGTATTTGGCCGTTCACAGAAAAAGAGAAAAGGAGAACGCATATGAGCTATACTACACAGATGGACGCGGCGAGACAGGGAATCATTACCCCTCAGATGGAGGCGGTGGCAAAGAAGGAGTACCGGACACCGGAGGAGATCCGTGCCTGGGTGGCGGAGGGCAAAGTGGCTATCTGCGCCAACAAAAAGCACACCTGCCTGGATCCCAACGGAGTGGGCTCCATGCTGAGAACCAAGATTAATGTAAACCTGGGGGTTTCCCGGGACTGCAAGGACTATGACATAGAGATGAAAAAAGTGATGGAGGCGGTCCATATGGGGGCAGAGGCTATCATGGATCTTTCCTCCCACGGAAATACCCAGCCTTTCCGGCAGAAGCTGACAGCGGAATGTCCGGCTATGATCGGAACCGTTCCGGTGTATGATTCGGTCATTCATTACCAGAGGGATCTGGCGGAGCTCTCCGCCAAAGATTTCATCGACGTGATCCGCCTCCACGCCGAGGACGGGGTGGATTTTGTCACCCTGCACTGCGGCATCACCCGCAAGACCATCGAGCAGATCCGGAAGCATAAGAGAAAAATGAATATTGTCTCCCGGGGAGGCTCCCTGGTATTTGCCTGGATGAGCATGACAGGAAATGAAAATCCCTTTTATGAGTACTTTGATGAGATCCTGGAAATCTGCAGGGAGCACGATGTGACCATTTCCCTGGGAGACGCCTGCCGTCCCGGATGTCTGGCTGACGGCAGCGATGTTTGTCAGATTGAGGAACTGGTGCGCTTAGGAGAGCTTACCAAGAGAGCCTGGGCCAGAGATGTGCAGGTGATGGTGGAGGGACCGGGCCACATGCCCATGGATCAGATCGCCGCCAATATGAAACTGCAGCAGACCATCTGCATGGGCGCGCCTTTCTATGTGCTGGGCCCCATTGTCACGGACATTGCCCCGGGGTACGATCATATTACCTCCGCCATCGGAGGAGCCATCGCGGCCGCTTCCGGAGCCGCTTTCCTCTGCTATGTGACGCCGGCGGAGCATCTGGCTCTGCCCAATGTGGAGGACGTTAAACAGGGAATCATGGCCAGCAAAATCGCCGCCCACGCGGCGGATATCGCCAAGGGAATCCCCCATGCCCGGGATATTGACGACCGGATGGCGGACGCCAGAAGAGCCCTGGACTGGGAAGGACAGTGGGCCTGCGCCATGGATCCGGAGACAGCCAAAGCCATCCGGGCGGACCGGAGCCCGGAGCATGACGACACCTGTTCCATGTGCGGCAAATTCTGCGCGGTCCGCAGCATGAATAAGGCTCTGGCAGGAGAGTATATCGACATCCTGTGATGGGTTATTTTAGCGCGAGGTCATGCATTTCAGGATAAGAAGGGAAACCATATGAGAGAATACCTGGAGCGGGTGAGGGAAACCTCCCCGCTGATCCATAACATTACAAATTATGTGACAGTCAATGACTGCGCGAATATTCTGCTGGCCTGCGGGGGCTCCCCTATTATGGCGGACGATCCGGAAGAGGCGGAAGAGATCACATCTATCTGCGGAGGATTAAACATTAATATCGGAACACTGAATCAGCACACCATTTCCGCCATGGTGCTGGCCGGAAGAAAGGCCAATCTCTGCGGCCATCCGGTGCTGCTGGATCCGGTGGGGGCGGGGGCTTCTTCCCTGAGAACCGAGACGGCCAGGAAGCTGCTGGAGGAAGTGGATTTCGCGGTGATCCGCGGAAATATTTCTGAGATTAAGGCTCTGGCAGGGGAGGGCAGTGCCGCCAGAGGAGTGGACGCCGACGCGGTGGACGCGGTGACCGAGGAAAATCTGGAGCAGGCAGCGGAGCTGGTGAGAGCCTTCGCCGCGGACATTCACACGGTGACGGCGGTTTCAGGAGCCATCGATCTGGTGTCCGATGGGGAAAAGACCTATATCATCCGCAACGGCTGTCCCATTATGTCGCGGATTACCGGCAGCGGCTGCATGCTCTCCGCCATGACGGCGGCCTATATCACTGCCAATCCAAACCATGTGCTGGAGGCGGCAGCCGCTTCCTTCTGCGCCATGGGGCTGGCCGGTGAGATCGCGGAAAAACGGATGAAGCCGGAGGATGGAAACAGCAGTTTCCGGAATTATCTCATTGATGCCGTATATCATCTGCAGGGAGAGACCCTGGAGAAAGGAGCCAGATATGAAGTGCGGTGAAAAAAATCTGCGGCTGTACGCCGTGACAGACAGAAGCTGGCTGAAGGATTCCGCCCTGGAAACCCAGGTGGAAGAAGCCCTGCTGGGGGGAGCCACCTTTGTGCAGCTGAGAGAGAAGGAATTGGATCGGGAGGCCATCCGGCAGGAAGCCCTGCGGATCCGGGATCTCTGCAGAAAGTATCAGGTTCCGTTTGTTATTGACGATGAAGTGGAACTGGCCCTGGAGACAGATGCCGATGGAGTTCACATCGGCCAGAGCGATATGGCTCTCCGGGATGCCAGAGAGCAGCTGGGACCGGAAAAGATCATAGGCGTCTCTGCCAGAACGCTGGAGGAAGCCCTGGAGGCAGAGCAAAACGGGGCGGACTATCTGGGAGTGGGGGCAGTGTTCTCTACCTCCACCAAACCGGACGCCGCGGATGTCAGCCTGGAAACCCTAAGCTCCATCTGCCGGGCGGTATCGATCCCTGTGGTAGCCATCGGCGGCATCAAAAAGGAAAATCTGCCGGAGCTGGCAGGCACCGGTATTGCCGGTGTGGCGGTAGTCTCCGCTATTTTCGCGGCTCCGGATATCCGCAAAGCGGCAGAAGAACTCCGGCAGCTGTCGGAGGCGGCTGCAGCGGGAAAGGCAGGCGTGACAGGATGAAAAAGGTACTGACCATTGCGGGATCGGATTCCAGCGGGGGCGCCGGGATTCAGGCGGATATCAAAACCATTACGGTCCACGGCATGTATGCCATGAGCGTGATCACCGCCCTGACTGCCCAGAATACCGCCGGCGTCTCGGGAATCTTAGATGTGCCGGCAGAGTTTGTGGCGAAGCAGCTGGACGCGGTATTCAGGGATATCCGGCCGGACGCGGTAAAAATCGGGATGCTTTCCGGAAAAGAAGTGATGGAGACAGTGGCGGAGCGGCTGGCCTTTTATAAGGCGGAACATATTGTGCTGGATCCTGTGATGGTGTCCACCAGCGGCAGTTCCCTGATACGGGAAGGTGCTGCTGAGGCGCTGCTTTCCAGGCTCATGCCTCTGGCGGAACTGATTACTCCCAATATTCCGGAAGGTGAGGCCTTAAGCGGTATTAAGATTGAAAATTCCGGGGATATGGCCAGAGCGGCGGAATGGATCGGAAAAAAAACAGGCAGCGCGGTGCTGCTGAAGGGCGGCCATCTGAAGGAAAAAGCAGATGACTTTCTGTGGAAAAACGGCGGCGGACGCTGGTTTGTGGGAGAGAGACTTTCTAATCCCAATACCCACGGCACCGGCTGTACCCTTTCCTCCGCTCTGGCCTGCCATCTGGCGGCGGGCAGAAGTCTGAAGGAAAGCGTAGAGCGGGCCAAGGCATTTGTGGCCGGGGCTATTGGCGCGGGCCTGGATCTGGGAGAGGGAAGCGGCCCTCTCAATCACATGTACGCTCTGGACGGATGCGGATCCCGTTGACCTCCACTTCGCCGTCCAGGCGGATTACCAGACATTCCCGGCCCTCCAGAGTGCGGGTTTCCAGGAGGTCTGTGCGGTCCGGGCTTACCTGTACGGTGATATCCGGGGTTTTGACCTCAAAACGCCGGGAGCTGGCAACGTTGGCGGCCATGAGGCTGGCTTTTTCCCCGGCTTCCCGGTCAAACTCCTCCGCGAAATGTTCCAGCTGTTCCCGGCTGGCGCCGCAGTCCGAAAGAAGACGTTCCACCTGATTTTTGTCCAGTGACGCAGGTTCCGGATCGTCTTTTTTTTCTTCCAGAATCCGGTTCAGATTCTCGTGAATGGTTTTGGCTACTTCAAAGCCGCAGTCCTCCCCGAAAGTTTCTTCCACCAGAGCGCTGAAGGTTTCTTTCTGCCCTTTGGCTGGGATGGGGAGGGGACAGCCGAAGAGATCTTCCGGTATTTCAGGATGAAGTTCTTCCGGATTTCTGGAATAATAGAGCATACTGTGGAGGTCTGTATTCCGGTCGTTGAAGGCCGGAAACAGAAAGCCCAGATCCGGTTTCTGAACCATCCAGTCCTGAATTTTGTCAATAAAGGCATTGCTGTCCGCGTCGTAGCAGAGGCCGGGCTTGGAAAGCGCCACGGGGCAGATGCCGCAGAGAATAAAGGGATACATATAGTCGGAGGAATCCTCCATTTCCAGACCGTCGGAAGTACGGGAGGGAATGTCATAAACTCCGTAGACCAGAAGAATCAGATAATTTTCCGGGAACAGATAGGTTTCGATGATTTTGTCGTAAAAGGCGTCCAGCAGTTCCTGGTCCTGAAGCGCGCTGTCGCGAAGCGCCAGGAGAATTTTCTGCTGCCCGTCCCCCAGCTCCGCTTCCAGTGGGAACTCCAGATTCAAAAGGTTTTTCCCGATAGAGCCGGAGAGGGTTCTTTTAAAAAGGTCTATGTATTTAAACATTTCTTCCTCCGGAAGAGAGAGAAACGCTTCTTTCATTTTCAGTTTCTTTTCTTTGTGGCCGTCCACATAGCAGCCGCAGATCCGTTCCACACAGCAGCGGTCCTTATTCAAAAGCTTTCGTATTTCCAGAACTTCTTTTTTATTCATGTTGCAAACCTCCAATGGGTGTATTTTAGCAGAGAACCGCGGGATTGGCAAGAAGATGAAAATTTTTAAAAAAAGTGCTTGCATTTTACAGAAACTTGCGGTAATATAAACAAGTGCTCTGGTTGAGCTATGGTAGATTGGTCAAGCGGTTAAGACGCCGCCCTCTCACGGCGGAAACAGGGGTTCGATTCCCCTATCTACTGCTCGGAACCAACAGGGATCCGATATATTTATAAGTGTATGGTAGATTGGTCAAGCGGTTAAGACGCCGCCCTCTCACGGCGGAAACAGGGGTTCGATTCCCCTATCTACTGTTTGGAAAGACATATCCGAATTTTCGGGTATGTCTTTTTGTTTAATAGAAACTTTTCGTTTCCTATTAAACAAAAAGCCTTCCGGGCAGGACGCACACGCCGCAATAAAGTATGTTACCGCTTTGCGGTATTGCGGCGGCGCGCAAAGTGTTCAAGCCCCTCAAGATTGAGGGGAGGGGGAGTTGAGGTGGGCATGCCCTTTGGCCGCTTGTCTCATCCTATTATATGGCCATGAGAAAATTCAGAGATCCCGGGGGATTTTCCGTTCCTTTTTCCAGCAGGGTGATCAGCCCGGCGATGGTGTCTTTTACTTCCTCCATGGAGGCCTCTACAATCGAATTATCCAGTTTAATCGTCAGCACAATCAATACGATTTCTGCCAGGGCTTCCGGCCGGTCAAAGTGAATGTCACCCTGTCGAATTCCCTGTCGGATAATCTCCGCCAGTACAGGCTTCAGCTCCGAGACAATGTGGCTGATATACCGCTGATGGAGAAAAGCCCTTTCCGGGGCGTCCGGCGAGGCGCTGTTTTCCGAACGCAGAAATTCGCTGGAAGAGTTGCGGCAGGCCTGAAAGATCATTGCCATGCGGGTAAAAGGGGAAATGGCGGTCTGATTTGCCAGTTCCTTGGCTGTGTTCAGGGGCTCTTCATAGCTCCGCTCTATGAGAGCTTCAAAAATAGAATCCTTAGACGGAAAATAATAATAGATACTTCCCTTGCCTATTTCCGCGGCCTGAGCGATCTCGCTGACGGAAATAGTCTGCAGGCTCCTGGTGCGCAGCAGCGTCTGAAGGGCATCCAGGATCCGGTCATGTTTGTTTTGATTTTGCATATTCAGCACCTCTTTATGCAATTACTGTCAGGAAATTTCAATTCAGTATAGCATACCCATTGAAGCGATGACAATCAGAAAAATCACGGAAATTTTGCGCTGTTTACGGATTTTTTTGCAGGAAATTACTATTGACCGTTGGTCGAAAAGATGATACTGTAACGGTACAGCCGGTTGACCGGTGGTCGAAAATGTGAAATTAATGTAAAATCGGGAGGAATTATCATGACGTATGCAGAGTTGTTTTCCAAAGTAAAGGGGATGCTGGTGGACGCGGACGTCAGCCATGTGCAGGAGCATCTGGCTTACCAGTTCAATATCACCGGTGAAGGCGAGGGGATTTTCTACGCCGAGGTGAAGGACGGCAAGCTGTATGTGGAACCCTACGAATACTTTGACAGAGATGTGATCTTTACCTGCTCTGCGGATACATTGCTGAAAATTATGGCCGGAAAGAAAGATCCGGTGCTGGCCTTCACCCTGGGACAGCTGAAGGTGGAGGGAGATATTGATAAAGCTCTGAAGCTGAAGGATTTTGTAAAGGAAAACAAATGATGGGAAAAATATTGACAGGCACGGTGCTGGCTGCGGCGGCAGCGCTGGCCGCAGGAGCGGGAATCACCGCATATTTTTACAGAAGAACTATGATGCGTTCCCGGGCAAAGACGGAGCGCACCATGAAAATGTCGGGGACGGACTGGAGCCAGTATTTCCCAGTGATGCAGGAGAGAAGGCAGTGGATGATGGAACAGCCCCACGAGGACGTGCAGCTGATGTCCCAGGACGGACTGAAACTTCACGCCACTTATTTTCCGGGACAGGAAGGAAAAAAAGCTGTAATCTGCTTCCACGGCTACACCAGCCGGGGCATGGACGATTACGTGGGCCTTTCCGATTACTATCTGAAGCGCGGCTACCGGATGCTGCTGGTGGACGAGAGGGCCCACGGGGACAGCGAAGGGGAGTATATCGGTTTCGGCTGTCTGGACCGGTTCGACGGCCTGAAATGGATCCGCTGGATGACGGATAAGATCGGGGAGGACGCGGAGATCCTGCTCCACGGCACATCCATGGGAGGCGCCACTGTACTGATGATGACGGGACTGAAGCTGCCGGAACAGGTGAAGGGTGTGGTTTCCGACTGCGCCTTTACTTCTCCCAAAGAGGTTTTCACCCATGTGCTGCATTCCATGTACCATCTGCCGGCCTTTCCGCTGATTCCCCTGGCAGACCGGATCAACCGCAAAAAGGCGGGATACGGTCTGGACGACTGCAACGCGGCCAGAGAAGTCCGGAAGGCAGCTGTTCCGGTGCTGATGATCCACGGGGACAAAGATATTTTCGTTCCCTGTTGGATGTGCGATGTAATTTACGATAATTACGCAGGGCCTAAAACAAAGCTGATTGTTCCCGGCGCCGGCCATGCGGAAAGCTACTATAAAGATACAGCGGCCTATGAAAGGGCGCTGGATACATTTACGGAGGGTATTTTAAAATGATGAGAACAAGAAAGGGACATAAGGTTTACCCACTGACAGTGGCCCAGAAATTCCATTTCTTTTACCTGGATTTCTGTCCCAAGAAGGAAGTCATGAACATCGGCACCAGCCTGACCATTGCCACGGACATTGACTGGGAAGTTCTGAAACAGTCAATCTATAAAGCCTATGAGCGCAGCGAGGGCATGCGGATCCGGTTCTGCAAAGATAAAGAGGGAAACTGCTACCAGTATATCGCCGATAAAGAGGAGCGTGACATCGAACTGGTGGATTTTTCGGACAAGACCGAAGAGGAAGCTGCGGCAGTGATGCGGCAGTGGACCTGCGTTCCCTTTAAGTTCCAGGATTCTCCCATGAACCGCATTGTTATGATCAAGATGCCGGAGGGGTATAACGGAATCTATTTTCTGGGAGACCATAGGATCGTGGACGCCCAGTCCCTGATCTGTTTCCTGAAGGACATCATTGAACTTTACTGCAATGCCAAATATGAAGGAATCCCCTATCCCAAGGATATGACTTCCTATATAAAACAGCTGGAGAAAGATCTCGCCTACGAGGCCGGCAGCAAGGCCCAGCAGAGAGACCGGGAATATTTCCACAAGCTCATTGAGGAGTCCGAACCCATCTATAACGGACTTTACGGACGCCAGATGCTGGAGTACACCCGTCAGAAACTCAATGATCCCACCCTGCGGGCTGCTTACAATGCCTCGGATTCTGTGGATTCCGCCCTGGATATTTTCCATCTGGAAGCGGAGCCCACCAGGCGCCTCATGGAGTTCTGCGAGAAGTACCATATATCGATGACCTGCCTGCTGCTCATGGGCATCCGCACCTATTTCCAGAAAATGAACGGCTTTGACGATGTGAGCATCAACACGGCCATTGCCCGCCGGGCTACTCTCCTGGAGAAAAAATGCGGCGGCACCAGGATTCATTCCTTCCCCTTCCGGACTATCATTCCGGAGACCAAGACCTTCCTGGAGGGGATTTATGAAATTCGGGATAAGCAGAACGAACTGTTCCGCCATGCCAATTTCGACCCGGTGGAGTATTTCGCTTACCGGAGCCAGGTATATCCCCAGAAGCAGCCGGGACTCACCTACGAGCCCATGTCTCTCACCTATCAGCCTCTGACCCTGAAAGAAAAAGGGCTGGATGATCTGGGTGATATCCAGTACCGGACCCGCTGGTACCCCAACGGAGCCACTACCCAGGCCATGTACCTGACGGTCATGCATCGCCCTGAGGACAACGGCATGGACTTTAATTTCGAGCATCAGGTGAAAGCGGTATCCAGAAAGGATCTGGAGTATTTCTACTATTATCTCTGCCGGATTATGTTTAAGGGAGTAGAAAACCCGGATCTGAGCATTGGGGATATTATTAAGTTAGTATAATTTCTGAATACGGGAGGAATCGACTATGTTTGAAAAATTAGTGGAGATCATCTGCAATTATGTGGAAGTGGAGCCGGAGAATATTCATCCGGAATCCAGATTTGTGGAGGACCTGGGCTTTACGTCCTTTGACTTCATGAGTATGCTGGGAGAAATCGAGGACGAGTGGGATATAGAAGTGGATCAGGAGAAAGTTGTCAACATCCGCACGGTTCAGGAGGCTGTGGATTATCTGCAGACTCTGGCGGACTGAGAAGAGAGAGGTAGAAAGAATGCTCTGCAGTACCATTCGGGATATTTTAACAGGAACAGAGGCAAAATACGGGGCGGAGGACGCTGTCCGCTATAAAGTAAAGAAAAATGAAATCGCGTCCAAAACTTATTCAGAGCTGAAGCGGGACAGTGAGAGCTTTTCCGCGGCTCTGAAAGAACTGGGAGAGCAGGGAAACCATATCGCGGTGATCGGACGCACCTCCTATGAATGGCTGGTTTCCTATTTCGGAATTGTGGACGGCGGCAGCGTGGCGGTGCCTCTGGACGCGTCCCTGCCGGCGGCGGATCTGTGTGAGCTGCTGGACCGGGCGGACGTGACAGTTCTTGTCTTTGACGAAGTCCGTTCCGACGCGGCAGAGATGGCAGAAAGCCGCTGCCCCAAACTGAAATACCGGATTTCCATGCAGGCGGAGGAGGACACCGGTACAATTCTTTCTTTCCGGAGACTGCTGGAAAAATATAAAGGGGAGTTTAATTATACACCGAAACCGGATCAGCTCTGTACCATCATGTTCACCTCCGGCACTACCGGAAAGAGCAAGGGCGTTATGCTGACCCAGAGAAACCTGGCGGAAAACGCCACCTGTCTGGATATGAAAATCCCGGAGCGGACAGTAATTCTCTCTGTGCTGCCCATCCATCACGCCTACTGCCTGAGCATGGACATTCTGAAGGGAATATCCCTGGGCAGTGTCATCTGTATTAACGATTCTCTCATGCGGGTGGTAAAGAATATTAAGCTGTTTAAGCCGGAGATGATCCTTATGGTGCCTCTGATGATTGAGACCATCGCCAAAAAGCTGCAGGAATCTGCCCTGATCCCGGCGGCTATTGTCAAAAGCCAGGTTTTCGGAAAACAGTTTCACACCATCTGCAGCGGCGGAGCCTATCTGGATCCCTCTTACATCGATCTGTTCCGGAAGTACGGCATTACGATTCTTCAGGGATACGGTATGACTGAGTGCTCTCCGGTGATCAGCACCACTGTCAGCTGGAATATCCGCAAAGACTCTGTGGGACAGCTGATCCCCAACTGTGAGGCGAAAACCGTGGACGGAGAGCTGTGGGTCCGGGGGAGCAGCGTCATGCAGGGCTATTACAAGATGCCGGAAGAGACTGCGGAGACTCTGGAGGACGGCTGGCTGAAGACAGGGGATCTGGGATACGCGGATGAGGAAGGTTTCGTCTATCTCACCGGCCGTAAGAAAAACCTGATTATCACCAAAAACGGCGAGAATGTCTCCCCGGAGGAACTGGAAAATCAGCTGAGCCTGAACCGCCTGGTAGGGGAAGTTCTGGTGCGGGAAGCGGAAGGCGTCATCGAGGCGGAGATTTATCCTGATCAGGATTACATAAAGAAGAAACATGTGAAGGATGTGGAGGCCGCCCTGCAGAAGGTAATTGATGACTACAACCAGGGAGCGCCTCTCTACAAGCGGATCTACCGGCTGAAGATCCGGGATACGGAGTTCGAGAAGACCACTTCCAGAAAGATTAAGAGGTTTTAAAGAAGAGTAAAAGAGGATGATCCTATTCTTAAGGGAAAGGGGCATCCTCTTTTTTTTCATGGTACCGCGCCTGGATGTTTTATGCTATACTGAATCCGGATGACAGCAGAAACTGTGTCGGGAGGATTTCCATGGAAAAAGTGATTTTTCATATTGATGTGAACAGCGCCTATTTAAGCTGGTCCTCTCTGAAGGCTCTGGCGGAGGGGGAGGAGACGGACTACCGCACCGTTCCCTGTGTGGTGGGCGGCGACGAGAGCAAGCGCCATGGGGTGGTGCTGGCCAAGAGTCTGCCCGCCAAAAAATACGGGATCCATACAGGGGAATCTCTCTTTGAGGCCCGGCGGAAATGTCCGGTACTGACCATTCTCAAACCGGATTTCGCGGCCTATGTGAAAATGAGCCGGGCCATGTTCCGGATTTTTGAGACGTATTCCCCGGATATCTATCAATATTCCATTGACGAGGCATTTCTGGATATGACGGGCATGGAATCGCTTCTGGGACCTCCGGAAGAGACTGCCGCGCGGCTGAAAAATCAGATCCGGGACACGCTGGGCTTTACGGTAAATGTGGGGATTTCCAGCAATTACCTTCTGGCCAAAATGGCTTCCGATTTTGAAAAGCCGGACAAGGTACATACCCTGTATCCCGGGGAGATCAGGGAGAAAATGTGGCCGCTGCCGGTGGGGGATCTGTTCTCCGTGGGACGCAGCGCCAGGAGAAAGCTGGAGAAATACGGGGTGAAGACCATCGGGGATCTGGCCGCTATGGACCGGGGCATGCTGTCAGCGGAATTGGGGGTTCAGGGAGGCGTTATCTGGGATTATGCCAACGGCATCGAATCCTCTCCCCTGGTACAGCGGGAAGTGAAAGAGAAAAGTTACGGCAGCAGCATCACCACTTCAGAGGATGTAGAAAGCTGCCAGGCCGCCTGCCAGCTGCTGCTGGGGCTCTGCGAAACCGTGGGCACCAGGCTGCGTCTGGATTCCATGAAAGCCGGCACTGTTTCCGTGCAGGTTACGGACTACAACTTTAAAAAGCGGTCCCACCAGAAAAGCCTGGGACACAGCACGGATGTAACGGCTGAGATTTATGAAGCAGCCTGTTCACTGATGCGGGAAATGTGGAACGGAACGCCTGTGCGCCTCATCGGCGTTTCCTGCGGGAAAGCGGCCGTGGAGGAATATGAACAGCTTTCTCTGTTTACCGATGAAAAAAGTGAGAAACAAAAAAAGCTGGACCGTGCCATGGACAGTTTAAAATCCCGTTTCGGGGACGGCGCCGTTGTCCGGGCCAGTCTTCTGAAACACAGCGGGCGGCCCGGCGGCATGGCTAAGGCAAAGATGGAACAGAAGCTGGAGAGAAAGGGAGAACAGCCATGAATTATAAAATGATCCTGGCTTATGACGGGGCCAGATATGACGGATGGCAGAAACAGGGAAATACCCAGCGAACCATCCAGGGTAAATTGGAAGCGGTCCTGTCCAGACTGGCGGGATGCCCGGTGGAGGTCAACGGCGCGGGCAGGACGGACGCGGGAGTCCACGCCCGGGGACAGGCAGCCAGCGTTCGTATGAAGACAGACCGTTCCTGCTGCGAAATACAGGAATATCTGAACCGCTATCTTCCGGAAGATATAGCGGTTCTGTCTGTGGAGCAGGCGCCGGAGCGGTTTCATGCCCGCCTGAACGCCGCCGGCAAGAGGTACCGGTATCAGCTGGCCTTTGGCGGAAGGAAGCCTGTTTTTGACCGGAAATATCTATACAGGGTGGAAGAGCCCCTGGATTTCCAGGCGATGAGACAGGCCGCCGGGTATCTGGCAGGAAGCCATGATTTTCGCTCCTTCTGTTCTCTTCGGAGAATGAAAAAGTCCACGGTGAGGACACTCTTTGGCATCGAGATTCTGGAGGACCGGGAACAGGAGCGGGCAGATCTGATTTTTGAAGGAAACGGTTTTCTTTATCATATGGTACGGATCCTGACAGGAACCCTGCTGGAGGTAGGAAGCGGAAAACGGCGTCCGGAGGATATGGAGAAGATTCTGGAGGCCGGAAACAGGGAGGCGGCAGGATTTACCGCTCCGCCCCAGGGCCTGTTTTTAGAACATGTGTGGTACAGTGAGGAGGAACGATGAGGGACTGCAGAGGAATGATTTTTGACCTGGACGGCACGCTCCTGGATTCTATGGGGGTGTGGAGCCAGATTGACGTGGATTTTTTAGCGAAGAGAGGCATTGATCTGCCGGAGGACTACCAGCAGGCGGTTACGCCTATGGGAGCCAGACAGGCGGCGGATTATACGATTGAAAGATTTCATCTTCCGGATACTCCGGAAATGCTGATGGAAGAGTGGCTGTCCATGGCCTATGAAGCCTACAGCCGGGATATCCCCCTGAAACCCTATGCCTACGAGTATGTGGAAAAGCTGTACCGGGAGGGAAAAAAGCTGGCCATTGCCACGTCCTCAGACCGGTATCTGGTCCTGCCGGCCCTGGAGAGAACCGGACTGCTGCCTATGATGACTTCTGTTGTCACAGCCGCGGAGGTGAGCCGGGGGAAGGGATTCCCGGATATTTACCAGAGGGCAGCGGAACATCTGGGATTAAGGGCATCGGACTGCGCGGTATATGAGGATATCATCGAGGGAATCCGCGGGGCCAAAGCCGGAGGCTTCCTGGCGGTGGGAGTCTATGAAAAACAGAATGAAGAGAATTACCAGCAGATCCGGGCGGAGTCAGATCTGTACATCCATTCTTTTCGGGAACTGCTGTAATCTCTTGACAGTTTATCCGTCCCCTGCTACAATAACACTGCTAAAACTTGTGTGGATTTTTCAGGCATCGCCTCTTTTCGCCGCACAATCACCGTCAGGTGATTGTGCGGCGCTTTTTGCGCGGTCTAAAAAATCTAAAAAGAAAAACCGGGAGGAAAACGCAGGATGAATGAAACTTTTATGAAAGAGCGGCCTGTACTGCCGCTGCTGGCCAGCATGGCAATTCCCATGGTGATCTCTATGCTGGTCAATTCTCTGTACAATATTGTAGACAGTTTCTACGTAGCCCAGATCAGTGAGGACGCCATGTCGGCCCTGTCCCTGGTGTATCCGGTGCAGAATCTCATCAATGCTCTGGCCATCGGATTCGGCATCGGCATCAACGCGGCCATTGCCTTTTATCTGGGGGCGGGCGATCAGCGAAAGGCGGATCAGGCGGCTTCCCAGGGCATGCTGTCTTCCATTCTTCACGGAGTGGTGATTATGATTGCCAGCATCAGCGTGATGCCGGTTTTCCTGGGCATGTTTACTTCTGATTCAGCCATCGTGGATCTGGGTGTGCAGTATTCCAACATTGCCTTTTCCTTTTCTATCGTCATCATGGTCAGCCTTTCTTTTGAAAAAATTTTCCAGGCGGTGGGACGGATGACTGTCACCATGATCGCACTGCTCTGCGGCTGTATCACCAATATTATCCTGGATCCGGTGATGATTTTCGGCATGGGACCATTTCCGGAAATGGGGATCCGGGGCGCGGCCCTGGCTACCGGGATCGGTCAGGTGCTGACCGTGGTTATCTATCTGATCGTCTGCGCGTTTCGTCCTCTTCCGGTTCATATCCGGAAGCAAGATATGAAACCGGACCGGCAGATGGCCGGCCGGCTGTATGCCGTGGGAATTCCCGCCACTTTGAATCTGGCGCTGCCTTCCCTGCTGATCTCCGCTCTGAATGGGATCCTGGCGGCCTTTTCAGAAACTTACGTTCTGATTCTGGGCGTTTATTACAAGCTTCAGACCTTTCTCTATCTGCCGGCCAGCGGCGTTGTGCAGGGGATGCGCCCCATTATAGGCTACAATTACGGGGCGGGCCAGCACAAACGGGTGCGGAGTATTTACCGGGCCGCGCTGATTATGAACCTCCTGATTATGGCCCTGGGAACCGTGATCTGCCTGGCGGTGCCGGGACATCTCATGGGACTGTTTTCCGACAGCCTGGAGACCATTCGGGAGGGAGCTCTGGCCCTGCGGTTCATCTGCGCGGGCTTTGTTGTCTCCGCCGTGTCGGTTACTGCCTCCGGCGCTCTGGAAGGCCTGGGAAAGGGCGCCGCCTCCCTGGTGATCTCCCTGTGCCGTTATGTAGCGGTAATTATTCCGGCGGCCTTCCTGCTCAGCAGGTTTTTCGGAGCGGAGGGCGTGTGGAACGCATTCTGGGTAACAGAGGTTTTCTCGTCGGCCGCTGCCTGGGCCGTATACCGCCGAACGCTGAGAAAAAACGGAGTTCTCTGAGGGTTTTTGAGATCTTCTGTTGGAATCAGAGGCAAAATGCAGTATAATAGCCGGGAGAACCCAGAAAGGAGTAAGGCAAGTGACAATCGGAGAAATCGAAGCTTTTATCACGCAGTTTCCTGTCTATCAGTATGCCTTTGTAAAGCCGGAAGAACTGGAGTTTAACGAGAGGGTGCGGATGATCTGCAAAAAGGAATGCCCCCGGTACGGAACCTCCTGGTCCTGCCCGCCGGCGGTGGGAAAGGTGGACAGCTGCAAGGAGCTGTGCATGGGCTATACAGATATGCTTTTCTTTTCCTCTGTGGCGGATGTGGCGGATCTTATGGACATGGAAGAATCCCTGAAGACAAAAGCAGAGCATGAGAAAATGACGGGGATCATTGAGCGAAAAATGAAGGAAAGCGGACTGGAGGTCTACACACTTTCCAGTGATTCCTGCGCGCTCTGCGGCAAATGCGCCTTTCCCAAGGCGCAATGCCGCCATCCGGACCAGATGCATCCCTGCATTGAGAGCCACGGCATTGTGGTGACCAATCTGGCGGAAAAGCTGAATATGGACTATTATATGGGAGAACATCTGCTTCTGTGGTTCTCCATGATCTTTTTCAGACAAGCATAACCGCGGATTCGGGGGCATACAGTGGACTAAGAACATTTCCGGAGCGCTGCCTATGAAAAAAAGAAAAGCAGGGTCCGGGGCAGGAGTCATGGAAATCCTCCAGATTCCCCCGGATCTCGCGAAAAAAGACTGCATTCTTACCCTTTGCGGCCGCGGCGAACTTTATATTGAGAATTACCGGAAAATCCTGGAGTACAAAGAGGACAGAATACGGATTCTCACCCGAAACGGCCGGCTCAGCGTCGAAGGGGCAGACCTGGCCATCGCCAGTTATACCGGAGAAGAAATGTATGTGACAGGCAGGATCCGAAGTCTTGCCATAGACGGGGCCGGCAGGGAGGGGTGAAGGATGGGGGGAGGGATGAATTTCCTCAGAGGATATGTGCGCGTCCGCCTGCAAAGCAAAGAACCGGAGCGCTTCCTCAATCTCTGCGCGGCCAGAAGGATCTGTATCTGGGCGATTCTGCGCAGAGAGAATTTTTATGAACTGTGTCTTGGGGCGCGGGATTTTTTTCGCTTAAAGGAGATTGCTTTCAAGACCGGATCTCAGCTGAAAATTCTGGAAAAGCGCGGACTGCCTTTCTTTTTCCAAAGAAACAGGAAGAGAAAGGCTTTTTTTCTGGGCGGTTTCCTCTGTCTGTTCCTTCTGTTTCTTTTATCCCGGTATATCTGGAACATTCATATTGAAGGAAATTATGCCAACAGTACCGGGACGGTTCTGGAATTTCTGGATTCCATAGGCGTACGCCACGGCATGGCGGCCAGCCAGGCAGACTGTCAGAAAATCGCCGCCGCCATCCGGGAGGAATTTTCCAATGTCACATGGGTATCCGCCCGGATCCGGGGGACACGGCTTCTGATCGAGATCAAAGAAAATGTAGACGGATATCCGGTCCGGGAAGAAGAGCCGGACAGCGCCCTGGATCTGAGGGCACAGGAGGAGGGGATCGTTTACAGCATCCTGCCCCGCAGCGGCGTTCCCCTGGTGAAAGCGGGAGACGCCTGCAAGCCGGGAGATATTCTGGTCAGCGGGCAGATCCCCATTGCGGATGACAGCGGTACGGTGCTCAGATATGAACCGGTGCGGGCGGACGCGGATATTCTCATTCAGAGCAGGCTGTACTATTATCAGGAATTTTCCCTGAAGCATACCGTCCGCAGATATCAGGAAAACACCAGAAAGGCGCCGTTTCTGGAAATTATGGGATGGCGCCTGGAGACAGGGAAAACATCGGATGAATCCTGTGATTACCTGGTAAGGGAACATCAGGTTTTCCTGACTGAAAATTTTGCCCTGCCTGTCCGCTACGGTACAGTGGAAATCCTGCCTTATGAAGAAACCACGGAGATTTACACGGAGCAGGAAGCAAAGGCGCTGGCAGAGAATCAACTGGAAGCGTATATGGAGGATCTGAAAAAATCGGGGGTAGAAATCCTGGAGAATCATGTTAAAATAGAAATGTCTGACACGGACTGCAGGGCGGCCGGATTTCTTACGGTTCTGTCTCCCTCCGTGGAGGAGGCGCCCTCAGAGGCGCCGGAAACTGAAACAGGAAAGGAAGAGAGCTGAATGAGTGCCGGCATCGTTGAAGAAAAAATGGAGCTTCCCGCAGAGCACGCGAAGAATGTATTCGGGAAATTCGATGAATATATAAAAAAAATAGAGCGCAGCCTGGGAGTTACCCTGGTATCCCGGGACGGCTCTTTAAGGATTCTTGGGCCGAAGCAGGCAGCGGGATGTGCCAGGAGATGCCTGGAACAGCTGCTGTCCCTCTCCGCGGGTGGAACAGAGATTACAGAACAGAATGTAAATTACTGCATCGCCCTGGCTATGGAGGAAAAAGAAGGAGCTTTGACAGAACTGGAGGGAGAGCTGATCTGCCATACCATGAACGGGCGGGCGGTAAAGCCGAAAACCCTGGGGCAGAAGCAGTACGTGGACGCCATCCGAGATAAAATGATTGTGTTCGGGGTAGGACCCGCGGGCACAGGAAAAACCTATCTGGCTATGGCTATGGCCATCACCGCTTTCCGCAATGACGAAGTGAGCAGGATCATTCTCACCCGCCCGGCCATTGAGGCGGGGGAAAAGCTGGGTTTTCTGCCCGGAGATCTCCAGAGCAAAGTGGACCCTTATCTGCGTCCCCTGTATGACGCTCTGTATCAGATCATGGGAGCGGAAAGTTTTCAGAAGAATATGGAGAAAGGGCTCATCGAGGTAGCTCCTCTGGCCTATATGAGGGGGCGTACCCTGGATAACGCTTATATTATTTTGGACGAAGCTCAGAATACCACTCCCGCGCAGATGAAGATGTTTCTTACCAGAATCGGATTCGGCTCCAAGGTGGTGGTCACCGGAGACGCCTCGCAGAAAGATCTCCCCGCAGGGGCCCGCTCCGGCCTGGATGTGGCTATGCAGGTGCTGAAAAAAGTGGAGGGCATCGCTTTCTGTGAACTGACCAGCAAGGATGTGGTGCGGCATCCCCTGGTGCAGAAAATCGTACAGGCATATGAAGTCTATGAGAAAAAAGCGGCCCGGACAGAAAAACAGGAAAACCGGGGAGGCCGCGGAAACCGGAGGGGAGACAGAAGATGACACTGCAGACAGAAAATGAGCAGGAGCAGGAGCTGGGATTTGACTGGAAGGCTCTGGCGGAACAGGTGGCGAGGAAGGTTTTGGAAACCGAAAACTGTCCGTACGAATCGGAAATTTCCCTGACCCTTACAGACAACCGCGAGATCCGGCGGCTGAACCGGGAATTCCGGGGACTGGACAAGGCTACGGATGTGCTTTCCTTTCCATTGGTCAATTTCAGAAGCCCCGGGGACTACGGGATGCTGGAGGCGGAGGAAGCGGACTCTTTCAATCCGGAAAGCGGCGAACTGATGCTGGGCGACATCGTAATCTCTGTAGAGCGGGCTATGGAACAGGCTGCGGAATACGGCCACAGCCTGAAACGGGAAATCGGGTTTCTGATCGCCCACAGTATGCTTCATCTCCTGGGATACGACCACATGGAACCTCAGGAGGCGGCTGTGATGGAACAAAAGCAGGAAGCGGTTCTGGAAGCCTTGGGCATCCGCAGGCCGCCCTATGGAGAGTAAATCGAAGGGGGATAATGCATGACATGTAAAAAGATCCTGGTTTTCGCGGGGATGCTGGCCCTGTGTCTGGCCGGGCTCTCCGGCTGCAAAGATAAAAAAGAGGAAACCGCGGCGGAGCCCACGGCTGCTGTCACGGAAACACCCGCAAAGACACCTGCGCCAAAGCCTACCGCCGCTGTGACGCCCACCCCGGCAGAAGAGCCGGCGGATCTTCTGCCGGAGGGAATGGTGTACAGTTATCTTACCGGGGAACCGGTGCCGGAGGAAATCGGACGCCGGCGTCCGGCGGCTGTCATGATCAACAACATCGAAGCCTGTCTGCCCCACTGGGGATTGAGCCACGCCGGGGTTTACTACGAGGCCCCTGTGGAAGGCGGCATCAGCCGCATTATGGCGATCTTTGAGGACTATGACAGCGTGGAACGGATCGGTTCTGTCAGAAGCTGCAGGAATTATTTTATTTTTTACGCTTCCGGATTTGAAGCGGTTTACGTCCATTACGGACAGTCCGCCTACGCGGCGCCCTATCTGGAACTTCCGGAGGTCAATAATTTAAGCGGCCTGGCGGGATACGGGGACCAGATTTTTTACCGCACTGCAGATCGGAATCCGCCCCATAACGCCTACATCAGCGGCCAGGGGATCCGGGAAGGCATTGAAATCTGCGGATATTCGGATGCCTACTCCCAGGGCTATGAGGGACACTATAAGTTTGCCCCGGCCGGTGAGCCGGAACTTCTGGAGGCGGGGCGGACGGCCAATACGGTGATTCCCGGAGGATACGACTATAACGAACCGGTGTTTACCTACGATCCGGCCAGCGGCCTGTACTACCGCTCTCAGTTCGGAGAGCCCCACATCGATGAGGAGACAGGAGAACAGCTGGCGGTGAAAAACATCCTGATCCAGAATTCCGCCTGGGATTATTACGAATCCGGCGGATACCTGAATATCCATCAGGACGCGCCGGGTTCCGGCCTCTATATTACCAACGGCAAAGCCATAGATGTAACCTGGCACAAAGAGGATCCCTGGGGCCCCACCTATTATTTGGACAGTGAAGGAAATGAGATTACCCTCAACGAGGGGAAAACCTGGGTGTTCATTGTTCTTGACACCTACGCGGACAACACAGTAGTACAGTAAGGAGATAAGCATGAACATCCGTGAGAAACTGAAAGATAAAAAAAGAATCGTGATCAAAATCGGCTCCTCCTCCCTGATGCATCCGGAGACAGGACGGCTGGATCTTATTAAACTGGAGATCCTGGTACGGGAACTGGCGGATCTGAAAAATCAGGGGAAGGATGTTGTCCTGGTATCTTCCGGCGCGATTATGGTGGGCAGGAACACCCTTGGATTTCAGGAGCGTCCTCAGAAAACATCGGAGAAACAGGCCTGCGCCTCCGTGGGCCAGGCGAAGCTGATGATGATCTATCAGAAACTGTTTTCCGAGTACAACCAGGTGTGCAGTCAGATCCTGATTACCAAAAACACCATGGTGGACAATCTGAACCGGAAGAATGCCCAGAATACCTTCAAGGAACTGCTCTCTTTAGGGGTGATTCCGGTGGTCAATGAAAACGATACGATTGCTACCTATGAGATTGAGTTCGGCGACAATGATACCCTGTCCGCGGTAGTGGCGGCCCTGATCAACGCGGATCTGCTGATCCTGCTGTCCGATATCGACGGCCTTTACACAGATGATCCCCACACCAATCCCGACGCCCGGTTTATCAGCCAGGTAGATCATCTGGACGGACATTTTATGAACATGGGGAAAGGGAGTACCGGAAGCAGCGTGGGAACCGGGGGCATGGCCACCAAACTCAGCGCTGCCCATGTGGCTACCGGAGCCGGCGCGGATATGATTATTGCCAACGGAAAGGATTTTCATGTGATCCACAAGATTATGTCCGGGCAGCCCTATGGAACTCTGTTCCTGGCGGACCCCAAAGATGAATTTTTCCTCATCGACTATCTGGCGGATCTGAAAGAGGAGTAAAATGGATATTAACAGAATCAATGAACTGGCGAGAAAAGCAAAAAAAGAGGGGCTGACCCTGGAGGAGAAGGCAGAGCAGGACCGGCTGCGCAGAGAATACATCGCCGCGGTCCGCATGAACCTGAAGACCCAGCTGGACAATATCAATATTCAGGAACTGGACGGTTCCATCACCAATCTGGGAGAGAAATATGGAAACAAAAAAACACATTAGGCAGGAAATATTTGCCAGAAGGAAGGCAGCCCCGGAGGAACAGATCCGCAGGGACAGCCGGAAAATTTTTGAACTTGTGCGGGCGCTGCCGGAATACAGACAGGCCCGGTGCGTCTACGCCTACGTGGACTGCCGCCATGAGGTTATGACCCGGGAGTTTATCGAGGCAGTCTGGAGGGACGGCAAGCAGGCGGCGGTTCCCAAAGTAGAGGGAAAAGATATGGTTTTCTATTTCATCGAAAGCTTTGAGGAACTGGAGAAAGGCTGCTATGGGATCCAGGAACCGGCTACCGGCCGCAGGGCTGAGGAGGAGAAGGCCCTGATGATTCTGCCGGGAGTGGCTTTTGACCGGGAACGGCACCGGGTGGGATACGGAGGAGGATTCTATGACCGCTATCTGAGTCAGCACAAACAGCATCCCACCGCGGCGGTAGCTTTTGAATTCCAGCTTATGGAGAAAGTCCCCGCGGAACCTACAGATATAGTGCCGGAGATACTTGTGACGGAGAAACAGGTCTACAGACAGGGAGGTTGAGGTATGGAATTACAGGAAATCGGCAAGAGAGCCAGAGAGGCGGAGCCTTTGATGCGGAAGCTGGGCACCGCCAAAAAAAATCAGCTGCTGCTGGACTGCGCGAAGGCTCTGGAGGCAGGACAGGAGAAGATTCTGGCAGAAAACGCCAGGGATATGGAACGGGGCAGAGGGGGCGGCATGCGCCAGGCCATGCTGGACCGGCTGCTGCTGACCCCGGAGCGTATTGAGGGCATGGCGGAAGGGCTGCGGCAGCTGGCAGCCCTGGAGGATCCCATCGGAGAGGTGCTGGGAATGAAACGCCGGCCCAACGGTCTGCGCATCGGCCAGATGCGGGTTCCTCTGGGGGTCATCGGCATTATCTATGAAGCCAGACCCAATGTGACGGCGGACGCTTTCGGACTCTGCTTTAAAACCGGAAACGCGGTGATCCTCAAAGGGGGCAGCGACGCTATCTGCTCCAACAAAGCGGTGGTGGACTGTATCCGGGAAACCCTCAGAAAGGGCGGAGTGACAGAAGACGCCATTCAGCTCATTGAGGACACCAGCCGTGAGACGGCCAGAGCCTTTATGAAGATGGACCGCTATGTGGATGTTCTTATTCCCCGGGGCGGGGCGGGACTGATCCGTTCCGTGGTGGAGAACAGCACGATCCCCGTCATAGAAACCGGAACCGGAAACTGCCACATCTATGTGGACGACAGCGCGGACATCCAGATGGCCATCGATATTATCTTCAACGCGAAGACCCAGCGCATCGGCGTCTGCAACGCCTGTGAATCCCTGGTGGTTCACGAGAAGATCAAAGAGAAACTCCTGCCGGAGCTTTCCAGGCGTCTGGCGGAAAAGCATGTGGAGATGCGGGCGGACAGCCAGGCGCTTCCCCTGGTGGAGGGAGGAGTTCCCGCCACAGAGGAGGACTGGGGAAAGGAATATCTGGACTATATTCTGTCGATCAAAACGGTTGCTTCCCTGGATGAAGCCATTGCCCACATTAACCGCTACAATACAAAACACTCCGAGTCTATTATTACCTCCTGTTACCAGCATGCCATGCGGTTCCTGGAGGAAGTGGACGCGGCGGCAGTGTACGTCAATGCCTCCACCCGGTTTACGGATGGATTTGAATTCGGTTTTGGGGCGGAGATCGGCATCAGCACCCAGAAACTCCACGCCAGAGGCCCCATGGGGCTGCAGGCTCTGACCACCACAAAATACATCATTTTCGGAGACGGACAGATCCGCCCCTGAGAAGGCATACAGCGCTGGACAGGCGCATAGAATAGTACAAACGGAATTTAGGAGGAAACTGTTCTATGATCGCACTGGGCCAGCGCTATTCTTATGAGGAAATCTGCCTTTCCCTGCGGACTCTGGCAGACTGTTACGGGGAGTTTTCCCTGTGCAGGAGGGCCGGGGAGAGCCAGGACGGACGGCCTGTTTTTCTGTACCGGCTGGGTTTTGGGAGAAAAAGCCTGGTGGTGAGCGCCGGAATCCACGGCCGGGAAGGAGTCAATCCGGTGCTGCTGCTGCGGATGATCGAAGACTACAGCCAGGCCTTCCGTTTCCGCCGGAAGATCTCCGGGCGCGACGTCTCGGGACTGCTGAAAGCCTATTCCATTCTTTTTATTCCCCTGGTAAATCCCGATGGATATGAAATTGCCAGATCCGGATTCTCGGCGGTGGCAAACCCCTTTTACCGGCGAATGGCCAGGGAACAGCAGATTTCCCATGAGGAATGGAAGTACAACGCCAGATGCGTGGACATCAACCGGAATTTTCCCTGCCGCTCCTATGTACAGCGCCGGCTGTGGGAATATCCCGGAAGCGAACCGGAGACCCAGACTATGATGCGGGTGTTCCGGGACTATGATACCATAGGGTATCTGGATTTCCACTCCCGGGGAAAAGTGCTCTATTATTACCGGGGAGCTATGTCCCGTACATATAATCAGCGCTGCCGCCGGTATGCCAGGAAACTTCAGGCTCTCTGCGGCTATTCTCTGGGGCGTCCCGGGCAGGAGCTGGCTTACGGAAAGCAGGGCGGGAATTCCGTGCAGTATTACTCGGAGCGCACGGGAAATCCGGCCATTACAGTGGAGACCCTTTCTGAGAGCGCCTCTTTTCCGCCGGAGATATGGGGGCAGGAAGAGGCCTACCGGGAGGTGCGCGCTCTTCCTCTGGCTTTTCTGGAGGCACTTTCCGCTTGAAACTTTTTTTGCGGATTGGTATAATATTTAGTTGCGAAACAGCGCGGGATCCACCGCGCGCGAGTCTTGAATAAGAAAGATGAGAGATCAATGAATACCAATACAACAGACAATTTCAGCCAATCTCTTCAGGCTCCCGAAGCTGAGCCGGAGAGACAGTACTATTTTATGGACCGGGCCAGGCAGCTGCTGCGGGAGAAAATCCGGCAGGCGGGACGCCCCCTGACTTTCTGTGTGGTGACTTTCGGCTGCCAGATGAACGCCAGGGATTCTGAAAAGCTTAAGGGGATTCTGGAACGGATCGGCTACGTCAAAGCCCAGGGGGAGGAGGCGGATTTTGTGATCTACAATACCTGTACCGTCCGGGAAAACGCCAATCTGCGGGTTTACGGCCGGCTGGGATATCTCCATTCCCTGAAAAAAAAGAATCCCCACATGCGCATCGCCCTCTGCGGCTGCATGATGCAGGAACCCCAGGTGGTGGAAAAGCTGAAAAAGAGCTACCGATTCGTGGATCTGGTCTTCGGAACCCACAATATTTATAAACTGGCGGAACTGCTGGTGCAGGTCTTTGAGCAGGATTCCATGGTGGTGGATATCTGGAAAGATACCGACAGGATCGTGGAGGATCTTCCGGTGGACCGGAAATATTCCTTTAAGTCCGGCGTCAATATTATGTTCGGCTGCAACAATTTCTGCAGCTACTGCATCGTCCCCTATGTGCGGGGACGGGAGAGAAGCCGCAGGCCGGAGGAAATTTTAAAAGAGATCGGTTCCCTGGCCCGGGACGGGGTCAAAGAAGTGATGCTGCTGGGACAGAATGTAAATTCCTACGGAAAAAATCTGCCGGAGCCCATGAGCTTTGCCGCCCTGCTGCGGAAGGCGGCGGAGATTCCCGGTATCCGGCGGATCCGCTTTATGACCTCCCATCCCAAGGATCTGTCGGAGGAGCTGATCCGGGCCATGGCGGAAACCCCCAAGGTGTGCCCCCATCTTCATCTGCCCCTGCAGTCCGGAAGCACCCGGATTCTGGAAAAGATGAACCGGCGCTATACCAAGGAGCAGTATCTGGAGCTGGTGGGACGGCTCCGCAAAGCTATGCCGGATATCTCTCTGACCACAGATATTATCGTGGGATTTCCGGGAGAAACAGAGGAAGATTTTCTGGAAACCCTGGATGTGGTGGAGAAGGTGCGGTTTGACAGCGCCTTCACCTTCCTGTATTCCAGAAGGACAGGCACCCCCGCCGCTTCTATGGAGGATCAGATTCCGGAGGAGGTTATGAAGGACCGGTTTGACCGGCTGCTGAAGCGGGTACAGGACATTGCCAGGGAATGCTGCGCCAGATTTCAGGGACAGACGAAGGAAGTGCTGGTGGAGCAGGTGAATGAACAGGATCCGACCCTTGTGACGGGACGTATGGATAATAATCTGCTGGTGCATTTTCCGGGGGAGCCCTCCCTGATCGGCAGGATAGTACCGGTTCACCTCGACTCCTGCCGGGGCTTTTACTATCTGGGCACCAGAAGAGACTGACAGAAAGGATCAGACAAAGTGGCTTTATCACCAATGATGCAGCACTATGTTGCGACAAAAAAGGAATACCCGGACTGTATCCTCTTTTACAGGCTGGGTGATTTTTATGAGATGTTTTTTGAGGATGCCCAGACGGTGTCCAGAGAACTGGAACTGACCCTGACGGGAAAGGACTGCGGGCTGGAGGAGAGGGCGCCCATGTGCGGCGTGCCCTACCACGCGGCGGAGGTGTATATCAGCCGCCTCATTGAAAAAGGATATAAGGTAGCCATCTGCGAGCAGGTGGAGGATCCTAAAAAGGCCAAAGGCATGGTAAAGCGGGAAGTGATCCGTGTGGTGACTCCGGGAACCATGCTGGACGGGCAGAATCTGGATGAATCCAAAAATAATTATCTCATGAGCATTGTCTGCACGGAGGACCGGTTCGGAGTTTCCGTGGCGGACGTTTCCACAGGGGAATGCCTTGTAACGGAAGTGGATGCCCAGAGAAAACTCCTGGACGAGATACACAAGTTTATGCCGGCGGAGATCATCTGCAATCAGGCATTTCTGGTCTGCGGCGTGGATGTGGAAGACCTGAAAAACAGGCTGTCCATCGCCCTGTCGGCCCTGGACGACTGGTATTTTGACGACAGCACCTGCGAGCAGACTTTGAAGGAGCATTTTCAATGCGCCACCTTGGAGGGGCTTGGCATCGGCGACTTCAGCTGCGGCGCCATCGCCGCGGGGGCGCTGTTCCGGTATCTGCAGGAAACCCAGAAAAGCAGCCTTTCCCAGATGACCCATATCACCCCCTACAGCGCGGAAAAATATATGCTTCTGGACAGTTCTACCAGACGGAATCTGGAGCTGACGGAGACTCTGCGGGAGAAACAGAAGAGAGGATCCCTTCTCTGGGTGCTGGACAAGACCGGCACTGCCATGGGAGCCAGAATGCTGCGGCGGTTTGTGGAGCAGCCTCTCATTGACCAGCAGGAGATTGAAAAGCGGCTGGACGCGGTGGAAGAGCTGACGAAGCAGCCTATGATCCGGGATGAGATCCGGGAATATCTGCGCCCCATTTACGATATGGAGCGCCTGGCCAGCCGCATCAGCTATCAGTCCGCCAATCCCAGAGATCTCATCGCCTTTAAAAGCTCTCTGGAAATGCTTCCTTTTATCAAGCAGCTGCTGAACTCTTTTGAGAAAAGCGAACTGCTGCAGAAAATCCAGGAGGATATGGACGCGCTGGAAGATCTCTGTGCCCTGATCCGCGATTCGATTATGGATGATCCGCCTTTGGCCATGAAGGACGGAGGCATTATCAAAGACGGGTACCACGAAAAAGTAGACGAGTACCGGAGAGCGAAAAACGAGGGAAAACAGTGGCTGGGCCAGCTGGAAAATGAAGAGCGGGAAAAAACCGGGATCCGGAACCTGCGGATCCGCTACAATAAAGTGTTCGGATATTATCTGGAAGTGACCAATTCCTTTAAAAATCTGGTGCCGGATTACTACGTCAGAAAACAGACCCTGGCCAACGCGGAGCGCTACACCATGGACCGGCTGAAGGAACTGGAGGATACCATCCTGGGAGCGGAGGACCGGCTGTCTTCTCTGGAATATGAGGTGTTCTGCAAAGTACGGGAGACCGTGGCGGATCAGGTTGAGCGGGTTCAGCGGACCGCCAAAGCGGTGGCGGCCCTGGATGTATTTGCCTCTCTGTCCCTGGTGGCCGGGAAAAACCGGTATGTGCGGCCAAAGCTGAACCAGAAGGGACGCATCGATATCCGGGAAGGCCGGCATCCGGTGGTGGAACAGATGATCCCGGGGGATATGTTTATCGCCAACGATACCTATCTGGACAACGGAGATCACCGGATATCCGTTATCACCGGTCCCAATATGGCCGGAAAATCCACCTACATGAGACAGACAGCCCTGATCGTACTCATGGCCCAGATCGGTTCCTTTGTGCCGGCTCAGAAAGCCAATATCGGTATTGCGGACCGGATTTTTACCCGAGTGGGGGCGTCGGATGATCTGGCCAGCGGCCAGAGCACCTTTATGGTGGAGATGACGGAGGTGGCCAATATTCTGCGGAACGCCACAGCCAACAGCCTGCTGATTCTGGATGAGATCGGCCGGGGAACCAGCACCTTTGACGGCCTGTCCATTGCCTGGGCGGTCATTGAGTATATCGCGGATACCAGAATCCTGGGAGCAAAAACGCTCTTCGCCACCCATTATCATGAACTGACAGAACTGGAGGGGAAACTTCCGGGAGTACATAATTACTGCATCGCTGTCAAGGAGAAGGGGGACGATATTGTATTTCTGCGAAAGATTGTGGCCGGCGGGGCGGACAAGAGCTACGGAATCCAGGTGGCCCGGCTGGCGGGCGTACCGGAGGCGGTGCTGACCCGGGCCAGGGAGCTGTCGGATCAGCTGTCCGACGCGGACATTACCCTGACGGTGAAGGAATTCGCCGGCGGCAAAAAGGGACGGCAGAGGGCGCCCCACTACGATGAGGTGGATATGAGCCAGATGTCCCTGTTTGACACGGTAAAAAATGACGCCATTATCGAAGAAATCGATCAGCTTGATATTTCCAATCTTACGCCGGTGGAAGCGCTGAACACCCTGTACCGGCTGCAGAATAAAATTAAAAACCGCTGGTAATTCCGGCGGAAGCCCGAGCAGGAGGATAGTATGAGAGAGATACAGGTGCTGGATCAGAAGACCATCGACAAGATTGCCGCCGGAGAAGTGGTGGAGCGGCCGGCTTCCGTGGTGAAAGAACTGGTGGAAAACGCCATGGACGCCGGAGCTTCCGCCATTACCGTGGAAATCCGGGATGGGGGGAGCACACTGATCCGCATTACGGACAATGGAAGCGGCATTCCAAAAGAGCAGATCCGTCTGGCTTTTCTGCGCCATGCCACCAGCAAAATACGCCGGGTGGAGGATCTTGCCGCGATTACTTCCCTGGGATTCAGGGGAGAGGCTCTCTCCAGCATTGCGGCGGTATCCCAGGTGGAACTGATTACCAAAATTCCGGAGAGTCTCACCGGCGTCAGATACTGTATCGAGGGGGGCACGGAAAGGGTTTTCGAGGAGATCGGTGCCCCCTCCGGCACCACCTTTCTGGTGCGGCATCTGTTTTATAATACGCCGGCAAGAGCTAAATTTCTAAAATCCCCCGCTGCGGAGGGAAACGCGGTGGCATCTGTGGTAGAACAGCTGTCCCTGTCCCATCCGGAACTTTCCTTTAAATTTATCCAAAACGGCCAGAACCGTCTGTATACCAGCGGAAACGGCAATGTCAAAGAAGCGGTCTATCAGATTTACGGCAGGGATATTACCAGGGAGCTGATTCCGCTGGAGGGAGAAAATGAGCTCTTCCGGATCCGCGGATATATCGGAAAGCCCGCCCTGGCCAGAGCCAACCGGAATTTTGAAAATTATTTTGTCAATGGCAGATATGTAAAGAGCAAACTGCTGGCCAAGGCCATCGAGGACGCCTACCATGGATTTATGATGCAGCACAGGTATCCATTTACCCTGCTGTATCTGGAGGTGGACGGCTCCAAAGTGGATGTGAATGTGCATCCCTCAAAGATGGAACTGCGCTTTTCCAATCAGGAGGGCATGTACCATCAGCTGTGCCTGGCCATTCAGAATACCCTGCTGGGAGCGGAGCGGATCCCGGAAATACATCTGGAGGAAAACCAGAAGGCAGCAAAGCCGGAACCAAAGACTGCCGGCCGTCCGGCTCCCCCGGAGCCTTTTGAAACAAAAAGGAAAATCCTGCTGGCAGAGACGCCGGCGGTTTACGGATCCGGACAAGGAAAATCACCGGAAGAACAGAAGAAAAAAATGGTTTCCTCTTCAGAGCCGGCGCCGGCGGTTCCGGCGGCAGCACCGGAAGAACCCATAAAAAAAGAAGAGGCGCCTCAGAGGGTTTCCGGCGAAGGCCGTCCGGAGCAGCTGGAACTGTTCCGGGAAAAGCTGCTGACGGACACCGCAAGGCCTTCTCACCGGATTCTGGGACAGATTTTTGATACCTACTGGCTGGTGGAATATCAGAACGCTCTCTATATCATCGATCAGCACGCGGCTCATGAAAAAGTGCTGTATGAGCGGATGATGCGGGAATTTCAAAACAAACAGGTAACCTCCCAGATGCTCTGCCCTCCGATGGTTTTAAGTCTTTCCGGCTCAGAGGCACAGCTGGTAGAAAAATACGCGGATGTGTTCCGGGAAACCGGCTATGAGATTGAGTCCTTCGGCGGGAAGGAGTATAAAATTTCCGCGGTTCCCGCCAATCTCTATCAGGTGGCGGAGAAGGAATTATTTACAGAGATTCTGGATAGGCTGGAAGAGGCAGGAGAGGGCGCGCCGGAAGTGATCCGGGAGAGGCTGGCTTCCATGTCCTGCAAGGCAGCGGTGAAGGGAAATCAGCATCTTTCCAGACAGGAGGCGGAGGCGCTGATCGATGAGCTGCTGACTCTGGAAAATCCCTACAACTGTCCCCACGGAAGGCCCACCATTGTCTCCATGTCCCGCTATGACCTGGACAGAAAATTCAAGCGCATCGTGTAAAGGGAGGTAAAAAATTGAGAAAAGCGTGTTTGGTGCTGACGGGGCCTACGGCGGTGGGCAAGACCAGACTGTCTCTGGCTCTGGCCCACCGGATCCGCGGATCCGTGATCTCCGCGGACTCTATGCAGGTATACCGGGGCATGGATATCGGCTCCGCCAAGATCCTGCCGGAGGAGATGGAGGGAATCCCCCACTATCTGGTGGATGTTCTGGAACCGGAGGAAGAGTTTCACGTAGCCCGATTTCAGCAGATGGCCAAAGAGGCCATGGAGGAAATCTGGGCCCGGGGACGCATCCCCATTCTTACCGGGGGAACCGGCTTTTATATCCAGGCCCTCCTAAAAAATGTGGATTTTTCAGACAGTTCCGGGGCATCCTCACTGCGGCCGGAACTGGAGAAACTGGGAGAGGAAGCTCTGTATCAGAGGCTGCTGGAAAAAGATCCGGAAGCGGCGGAAGCCATTCATCCCCACAACCGCAAGCGGGTGATCCGCGCGCTGGAATACTGCCTGGAAACAGGCAGAAAGATTTCCGACCACAATCAGAGAGAGCGGCAGCGGCCCTCCCCCTACTGCTGCGGATATTTTGTCCTGAACGATGAGAGAGAGAAACTTTACCGCCAGATCGACCGCCGGGTAGACCTTATGATAGAAAAAGGTCTGGTGGAGGAAGTGCGGCGTCTGGCGGCCAGAGGCCTGACAGAAGAAAATACCTCCATGAAAGGATTGGGATATAAAGAACTGTTTCCCTACCTCCGGGGAGAGATGGAACTGGATGAGGCGGTAAGGATTATAAAGCGCGATACCCGCCATTTTGCCAAACGGCAGCTGACCTGGTTCCGCAGGGAACCGGATGTGATCTGGATCAACAAGCAGGAATTCGGATACAGCGATGAAAAAATTCTTACATATATCCTGCGGCGCTGGCAGGAAATTCTGAGAGAGGAAGAAGAGCATGAAAGCAGAACTGTCCAACATGTATGAGACACTGGGAATCAGCAGAGAAGTATGGGAGTTCGGGGAAGCCATCGCCCGGGAGCTGGCCCCCCGGTTTGAAAGCATCGGAAAAACAGCGGAATACAACCAGCTGAAGGTAATCCGGGCCATGCAGGCCAACCGGGTCAGTGAGGCCTGTCTGTACGCTTCCAGCGGGTACGGATACAACGATCTGGGCCGGGATACCCTGGAAAAGGTGTATGCTTCGGCTTTTGGGGCCGAGGACGCCCTGGTGCGCCCTCAGATTGCCTGCGGAACCCATGCTCTGGCAGTGGCCCTGTCCGGAAATCTCCGGCCGGGGGATGAGCTGCTTTCCCCGGCGGGAAAACCCTATGACACCTTAGAGGAGGTTATCGGGATACGTCCTTCCAGAGGCTCTCTGGCAGAATACGGCGTAACCTACCGGCAGGTGGATCTGCTGGAGGGAGGCGCCTTTGACTACGAGGGAATCCGCCGGGCAATCAGTCCGAGGACCCGCATGGTGACCATTCAGCGCTCCAAAGGATACCAGACCCGTCCCACCTTCTCAGTCACCCAGATCGGAGAGCTGATCCGCTTTATCAAAAGCATCCGTCCGGATCTGATCTGTATGGTGGACAACTGTTACGGGGAGTTTGTGGAGGTACAGGAACCCTCAGAGGTGGGAGCGGACCTTATGGTGGGCTCCCTGATCAAGAATCCGGGAGGCGGCCTGGCCCCTATCGGCGGTTATATCGTAGGAAAAGAGGAGTATGTGGAGAACGCGGCGGCGCGGCTGACCTCTCCGGGACTGGGCAAAGAAGTGGGAGCCACTCTCGGTGTGAATCAGTCCTTCTATCAGGGCTTTTTCCTGGCGCCCACGGTAACGGCTTCCGCCCTGAAGGGGGCTGTTTTTGCCGCCAATATCTACGAGAGACTGGGATTTCCGGTGATTCCCAACGGTTCCGAGCCGCGGCATGACATTATCCAGGCAGTGACCCTTGGAAGCCCGGAAGCGGTGATTGCCTTCTGCCGGGGGATCCAGGCTGCCGCCCCGGTAGACAGCTACGTAGCTCCGGAACCCTGGGCTATGCCCGGATACGACAGCGATGTGATTATGGCGGCGGGAGCTTTTGTGCAGGGCTCCTCCATTGAGCTCAGCGCGGATGGCCCCATCAAGCCTCCTTACGCCGTCTATTTTCAGGGCGGCCTTACCTGGGAGCACGCCAAGTTCGGCATCCTCATGAGCCTGCAGAAACTTCTGGAACAGGGGCTGGCAGCTTTGCCCAGATAAGGAGGTGCCTATGGCAAAACAGATTGTAATTATCGGCGGCGGCGCTTCCGGACTGACGGCGGCCATTTTTGCCGCCAGGGCCGGAGCTTCCGTCACTTTGCTGGAACGAAATGAGCGTCCGGGAAGAAAACTGCTGGCCACCGGAAACGGCCGATGCAATCTCACCAATCTGAACCAGAGCAGACTTTGCTATCGGGGGGAGGATCCGGACCGGGCATTCCAGATCATTTCCCGGTTCAATGTCCAGAGAACCATCGGTTTTTTCTCCGACCTGGGACTGTATACCAGAAACCGGGAGGGATGGATCTATCCCTATACTGGGCAGGCTTCTTCCGTGCTTCAGCTGCTGCTGATGGAAGCCGCGGCGCGGAAGGTGAAGATTAAAACCCGGGAAACCGTAAAAGAGATCCGCCGGCAGGGGGATGGAAGCTTCCTCACCCTTACAGAGGGATGGCAGTATCCGTCCCAGGCTGTGGTTATCGCCTGCGGAAGCCCGGCTTCCGCTGTGGAAGGAGCCTCCGGAACCGCGGAAAACCTGGCAAAAAGCCTGGGCCACAGGTTTCTGCCTTTCCGCCCTGCCCTGGTTCCCCTTCTCTGCCGGGGAGGCTGGTTTTCCAAATGGGCGGGAATAAGGGCTCTTGGAACCGCTTCCCTGTATGTGGAGGAAGAAAGATTTGACAGTGAGACCGGGGAACTGCAGCTGACGGATTCCGGAATTTCCGGCATTCCTGTCTTTCAGCTCAGCCGATACGCGGCGGAGGCTTTAAGCCGGGGACAAAAGACGGAGATGTATCTGGACTTTCTTCCGGACTACAGCTGGGAAGCGCTGACAGAGTATCTGGCAGTCCGCAAAAAACAGTGCCCGTACAAGTCCGGCCGGGATCTTCTGATTGGTCTGATCCCGGAACGGCTGATTCCGGTGCTGCTGCCCAGGGACATGGATTTCCGCCAGATGGCGGGAAGTATCAAGGCCTTTCCGGTGGAAATCAAAGGAACAGCTTCCCTGAAACAGGCCCAGGTCTGCTCCGGGGGAGTGCCGCTGCGGGAACTGACAGAAAATCTGGAGTCCTGCCTGGTAAAAGGAGTTTATTTTACCGGGGAGGCCGCGGACGTAGATGGAGCCTGCGGAGGTTACAACCTGCAGTGGGCCTGGTCCAGCGGGGCGGCGGCAGGAGCCCATGCGGCGGGAGGAACCTTATGATACAGATTACACAGCTGAAGCTTCCTATTCCCCACAGCCGGGAACAGCTGGAAGAAAAAATTGCCAGAACGCTGGGAATCCGGCCGGCGGAGATCGAAAGCTACGAGATCGTCCGCAGGTCTGTGGACGCCCGGAAAAGAGAAGGCCTTCACTATGTGTATTCCCTGTGGGTGAAGACTTCCAGAGAAAAGAAGATTCTGACAAAAAGTAAACATAAAAATATTATGTCAATTAATCCTGCGCGCTACTGTTTCCCGGACCCGGGAGAGCAGGTCCTGGAACATCCTCCGGTAGTGGTGGGGAGCGGTCCCGCGGGACTGTTCTGCGGCTACATGCTGGCAAAGCACGGATACCGTCCCCTGATCCTGGAGAGGGGAGACAGCGCCCGGGAGAGGCAGGACAAAGTAGAACACTTCTGGAAAACAGGGATTCTGGATTCCTCCTCCAATGTGCAGTTCGGAGAGGGCGGCGCCGGCACCTTTTCCGATGGGAAGCTGAATACCGGGGTGAAAGACAAAGCCGGAAGAAACCGGGAAGTGCTGCGGATTTTCGTGGAAGCCGGAGCGCCGGAAGATATTCTGTACGACGCAAGGCCTCATCTGGGCACGGATCTGCTGATTCAGATCGTGGAAACCATGAGGCGTCAGATTCAGGCCATGGGGGGAAGCTTCCGCTTCCGGACCCAGGCGACGGATCTCATTTTGCGGCAAAATCGGCTTCGCGGGCTGATTCTCAACGGAGAGGAAGAGCTTCCGGCAGAAGCTGTGATTCTGGCGTTGGGACACAGCGCCAGAGATACCTTCCAGATGCTGTACCGGCGGGGAATTTGCATGGAAGCAAAGTCCTTCGCCGCCGGAGTCCGGGTGGAACATCCCCAGGAGATGATTACCCGGAGCCAGTACGGAGAACATGTGCCGGAAGAGCTGAAGGCTGCCAGTTACCGTCTGGCCCAAAATCTGGATAACGGCCGGGGCGTATATTCCTTCTGTATGTGTCCCGGCGGCTGGGTGGTCAACGCTTCTTCGGAGCCGGGATTTCTGGCGGTGAACGGCATGAGCTACCGCGCCCGGGGAGGCCCTAACGCCAACAGCGCCATTGTGGTTACGGTAACTCCGGAGGATTACGCCCCCTATAATCAGGAAGGGCTGCCTGAGGCCTTAAGCGGGATGGCTTTTCAGCGGTATCTGGAAAAAATGGCCTTTAAAGCGGCCCGGGGCCGGATTCCGGTGCAGCGGTTTGAGGATTTCTGCCGGAACCGCCAGGGAGGGGCCGGCGGTTTCCCGCCCTGTATCAAAGGCGGATATTCTTATGAAAATGTCAGAAATCTTCTCCCGGAATTTATAGGGGATTCCCTGGAAGCGGGGATACGGGCCATGGACGCCCAGATTTCCGGATTTGCCATGGGGGATGCCCTTCTGTCAGCGGTGGAAAGCCGCACTTCCTCCCCGGTACGGATCTGCCGGAATGAATTTCTGGAATCCAATATACCCGGGCTTTATCCCTGCGGGGAGGGCGCCGGATACGCGGGGGGCATTACCTCCGCGGCCATGGACGGGATCCGCTGCGCGGAGGCGGTTGGTAAAAAATTTGTGAATTTCCGGTAATCCATGTACAAGGATTTTAATCTGTGCTAGAATAAAGTTTGATTTTCAGCCGGGGATCCTTCCGGTCTTTCAGAAGAGAGTAGACAGGAGATGTATTGAAGGAGAAAATCAATCTTACCATGAAAGAAAAGCCCCGTCAGGAACAGCCCTATGAAAAATGTCTGGACCGTGGACCGGATGTACTGACTGACGCGGAGCTTCTGGCTGTGATCCTGCGCTGCGGCTCCCGGGATCTGACCTCCCTGGAGCTGGCGGGAGAGATTCTAAAACGCTGTCCCTTTGAGGAGGGCCTTTTGGGAATCCATCATCTCTCCCTGGAAGAATTGCAGGATATCCGCGGCGTTGGGCCGGTGAAGGCGGTGCAGATCAAGTGTATCGCGGAGCTTTCCAAGCGCATGGCGGCGGCGTCCGCGGGGAAAAAACTGGATTTTCGGGATCCGGAATCCATTGCTTCCTATTATATGGAACTGCTCCGCCATGAAGAGCAGGAACGCTTAATCTGCGCCATGCTGGATACCAAGAATCATTTCCTGGGGGATGTGACGGTGACCATCGGTACCGTCAATACCTCGCTGATCTCCCCCAGGGAACTTTTCCTGGAAGCTTTGGCTTTTCACGCAGTCCATCTGATCCTGATCCACAATCATCCCAGCGGGGACGCAGCTCCCAGCCGGGAGGATATTACTGTAACCAAAAGGATTGCCAGGGCCGGGGAACTTCTGGGCATTACGCTGCTGGATCACATTATCATCGGCGACAGACAGTATGTCAGCCTTCTGAAAGAGGGTCTGCTCTGAGGGCTGCGGCAGGAAGCAAAAAGGGGATAGAAAAGAACATGCTTTTTGACAATGTTTACGGAGTAGATCTGGGGACCAGCGCGGTTAAGATCTACGATACAAAAAAAGATACGATCATAAAAGAAAAAAATATGATCGCCGTGCGCAACGGGGATACTGTATTTGCCGTGGGAAACGAGGCTTACGAAATCTTCGAAAAGACACCGGAAAATATCAAAGTGATTACCCCTATGACCAATGGGCGGATCAGCGATGTGATGCTGGTGGAGGCGGTGCTTCATACCCTGCTTGGCAGACTGGATTCTTCTATGGGATATCGCCCGACTCTGTATTTTTCTGTTCCCATGGATATGACAGAGCTGGAAAAACGCGCGTACTACTCCATTGCCCACAGAGGAAAGCTGAAAAAATGCCGGGTTTTTCTGGTGGAGAAGCCCATTGCGGACGCTTTGGCTCTCGGAATTCCTATCCAGAAGACCAGGGGTTCCCTGATCGTCAATATCGGCGCTCAGAGCACAGAAGTTTCGGCCCTGGCGGACGGCAGGGCGATTATAAGCCGGAATATTTCCCTGGGAGGCAAAGATTTTAACGCGGCTGTGGCCGCGGCGGTCCGCAGAAGAAACAGTTTTCAGATCAGCCTGAAAACCGCCAAGCGGCTTAAAATTTCTCTGACTGATCTGACCGGCGGCAAGCAGGAAGGACGCCGGGCCATGGGCATCGACACATCCACAGGCCTTCCCAGAGACGGAAATGTTTCCTGCTACACAGTAACCGCCGCGGTACAGGGAGTTCTGGAACAGCTTGCGGAGGAGATCCGCAAATTTTTGGAGAGAACGCCGCCCCAGGTCCGCAGTTCCATTTTAAAAGAAGGAATCTATTTTACCGGCGGCAGCACAAAGCTTCCGGGAATTGACAGCTTTTTCGCGGAACGGCTGGGATGCCAGATTCAGATTTCCGGATATTTTGATCTGTGTACCATTTGCGGATTGAAAGAACTGATCACACATCCGGTTCTGCACCGGTGGGCATTTGTGCCCAAGAGACGTAGAGGAGAGCGTTAACAGGGTTATGAAGAAAAAACGTAAATTTGTAATCAAAAACCGGCATCTGCTGGCAATTATGACTTTTTTCTGTATCAGCGCCATAGCGCTGACAGTGACCAATGTGGTGTCCATCAAACCCCTGCGGAATATCGCGGGGATGATGATTGTTCCCTTTCAGAACGGCATCAACGATGTGGGGGGCTGGCTGGCCGATCAGCAGGATGGATTCCGGGACACCCAGGAACTGGCTCAGGAAAATGAACAGCTCCAGGAGCAGATTGACAGTCTGACGGAGCAGAATAACCTTCTGCAGCAGAATCAGCAGGAACTGGAGCGGCTGCAGGAACTGTATCAGCTGGACCAGAATTACTCCCAGTATGAAAAAGTCGCGGCACAGGTGATTTCCAAAGATCCGGGAAACTGGTACAGTACCTTTGTGATTAACCGGGGCACAGACAGCGGAATCCAGGTGGATATGAATGTGATCAGCGGCGGCGGCCTGGTGGGAATTGTCACGGAGGCTGGAAACAACTGGGCAGCGGTGCGCTCCATTATCGATGATTCCAGCAGTGTCAGCGCCATGACGGTATCTAATTCCGACACCTGCATTGTCTCCGGTGATCTGCGTCTGATGGATCAGGACAAGCTGGCTTTCAGCCAGATGAATACAGAAAATGAGGTAGTGGAAGGGGAGCAGGTGGTAACCTCCTCCATCAGCGATAAATACCTTCCGGGTATCCTCATCGGCAGCATTGCCGAGGTGACGGAAGATTCCAATCATCTGACCAAGACCGGATACATCACTCCCACCGTAGATTTCCGTCATCTGGAGGAAGTTCTGGTGATCAAGCAGTTAAAACAGACAGGGGGAGCGTAAATGTGCAGAAAAATCGTGACGGCGGTGTGTGTCCTGGTAACCTTTCTTCTCCAGAGCACTGTGTTCCCGGCCCTTCCGTTTTTTAACGTGACGCCGAATCTGCTGCTGATCCTGACAGTTTCCTTGGGATTTGTCCACGGGCGGCGTACCGGGCTGTGGGTGGGATTCCTCTGCGGCCTTCTGATTGATCTTTTTTACAGCAATCTTTTCGGGTTCTATTCTCTGACCTATATGTATATCGGCTATCTCAACGGCCTGCTGTATCAGGTGTTTTTTGATGAAGATATTAAAGTCCCCATGATCCTGACAGCGGTCAGTGATTTTGGCTACAATCTTGTATTTTATGTAATACAGTTCGCTTTCCGGATGCGTTTTGACTTTTCCGCGTATCTGGTGCATACGATTCTTCCGGAAATGGTGTTTACGGTTCTGCTCAGCATCCCGCTGTACCGGATCTTTTTCCTGATTAACCGCAAACTGGTGCGCTATGAATTGGAGGGACAACAATCACCTTGGCTAAAAAGATAAAGAAATTCATTACCAAAATATTTTCACAGAGAGTTATTGTACTGGGGGCTGTTTTTCTGGCTATGTCCTCTATTTTAATAGTGCGGCTGTTTCAGCTGCAGATTGTAAACGGAGAGGAATACGCGGATAATTTTACCATACTGAGCACAAAAGAACGGCAGCTGAAGAGTACCAGAGGAAATATTTATGACTGCAACGGAAAACTTCTGGCCTACAATGAGCTTTCCAATTCCGTAACTCTGGAAGACAACGGAACCTACGACAGCACCAGAGAGAGAAATCTTTCTCTGAACGGAGAGATTTACCGCCTGGTCCGTCTCATTGAGAGCTGCGGAGATACAGTGACTAATGACTTCCATATTATTGTGGATGAGAGCGGAAATTTTGCTTTTGATCTGGAGGAGGGGACCACTTCGCTGGACCGGTTCCGGGCGGATATTTACGGCAGACGGACCATCGATGAGCTGGAAGCGGAGGAGAAAAACGCCACTGCGGAGGATATTATGGAGTATCTCAGCGGTTCCCAGCGGTTTGCCCTCCGCATTACCGACGGGGAGGATAAGCCCTATACGGCGGAAGAACTGGCAGAGCACGGGCTGCCCTCGGAATTTACCCCGGAGGAGGAGCTGAAGGTGGTGACAATCCGCTATCTTCTGTATCAGACCAGTTTTCAGCGCTATCTTCAGGTAACCATCGCTTCCAATGTCAGTGACGAGACGGTAGCCGCGGTTTATGAAAATCAGGATCAGCTTCCCGGCGTGGATATCGCGGAAGACTCCATCCGCGTTTACAACAATGCCGAATCCATGTCTTCTATTATCGGCTATACCGGCAGCGCTTCCCAGGAGGAGCTGGACGAGCTTTCGGAAATCCGGGATGACTACGAAAACACTTCGGTGATCGGAAAGACCGGAATCGAGCAGTATATGGAGACGACTCTGAAGGGAACAGACGGGCATGAGGAGGTTACGGTAGATACGGTGGGAAGAGTTCTGTCCGTCCGGGAAGATTCCCGGGTGGAGCCGGTACAGGGAAATGACGTGTACCTGACCATAGACAGCGAACTGCAGGAGGCCTGTTATCAGATCCTGGAACAGAGAATCGCGGGGATTCTGGTGGCCAATCTGATGGATATCAAAACGGTGGAAGGCATGGAAAATGTCAACTCTGACAACTTCCCTGTTCCCATTTATGATGTATATGTGGCTCTCATCGAAAACAGCGTCATTGACATAAATCATTTTACGGAGGCCGGAGCCTCCGCCACGGAGCAGTGGGTGCAGCAGGTCTTCGAGAAAAAGCAGCAGGAAGTGCTGGACAGTATCCGCGGACAGCTGGAGGAGGATTCCTCCGTCCCTTACCGGGAACTCAGCGAGGAAATGCAGGAGTATGTGGACTACATTGTGGAGGATATGCTGACTGAGGACGCGGGGATTCTGAACGCGGACGCCATAGATACCTCTGATTCGGTGTACAGGCAGTGGAGTGAAGATCAGTCTATTTCTCTCCAGGAATATCTCTCCTACGCGGCGAGCCAGAACTGGGTGGATGTGGGAAAACTTTCTCAAAGCGATGCCTACCTGGATTCTTCCCAGGTGTACCAGGCCATTACGGAGTATGTCCTGGCGGAAATTCCACAGGATACCTGGTTCAGCAAAATTATTTATAAATATCTGATTATGGAGGATCAGATCTCCGGAGAAGATGTCTGCACGCTCTTGTACGACCAGGGCGTTCTGAGCACAGAGGACGAGGCCTATACGTCTTTTCAGGAGGGAAAACTGTCTCCCTTTGACCTGCTCAGGCAGAAAATCACCAGTCTGGAGATCACTCCCGCGCAGCTGGCTCTGGATCCCTGTTCGGGTTCTATCGTAGTGGTGGACCCGGATACCGGAGAAGTAAAAGCCATGGTTTCCTATCCGGGATACGACAACAACCGCCTGGCTAACCAGATGGATACAGAATATTATTATCAGCTTTATGAAGATCTCTCCACCCCTTTCTACAATAAGGCGACGCAGCAGCTGACCGCCCCCGGATCTACCTTTAAACCCGTAACCATTGTGGCGGGCCTGAACGAGGGTGTCATCGACAATGATACAGTGATCAACTGCAACGGCCTTTTCGGGGAAGGGCTGGTGGACAAGGGCGACCAGCTGCACTGCTGGCTGCTTTCCGGCCACGGAAATCTGGATGTGGTGGGGGCCATTGAAAATTCCTGCAACGTGTTTCTGTGTACCACCGCTTATCTGCTGGGGCTGGATGCCGATGGAAATTTCAGCCAGAACGCCGCGCTGGAAAAGCTGCAGCAGTATGCTTCCCTTTTTGATCTGGATCAGAAAACAGGGGTGCAGATTACAGAATCCTCCCCCCATGTATCAGACGCCATGGGACTCCCCTCCGCGATCGGACAGGGAACCCATCAGTATACGACAGCCCAGCTGGCCCGCTATGTGTCCACTATTTACAACAGCGGTACCAGCTATGAGCTGAATCTTCTGGATAAGGTAACAGATTCAGAGGGAAATACAGTGGAAGAATTTTCACCGAAGGTTTCCAAACAGATGAATGTGGAAGACTGGATCTGGGAGGATGTGCATGAAGGCATGCGCCGTATGATTCAGAGCAGCGGAACCCTGCAGTCTCTGCCTCTGGAGCTCTACGGAAAATCCGGAACTGCCCAGGAATCAGAAAGCCGTCCCAATCACGGCCTCTTTATCGGGTACGCGAAGAACGGGGGGCAGGAGGATATCGCCTTTGCTACGAGAATCGCTTTCGGCTATTCTTCCACCAACGCGGCTGTAGTGGCCAAGGATCTGCTGAACTACTACTATAATCTGCAGGAAGAAACAGAAATCCTTACCGGCGAGGCCATGCAGAACGGACTTTCCACAACACATTTCGATTGATACTGAATTCACAGAAGAGAAAGAAACAGATTATGAATTCAGGAGGAACAGTATGAGTGAAGTAATCGTTGTAACTTCCGGAAAGGGCGGTGTAGGGAAGACTACCACCACCGCCAATATGGGGATCGGACTGGCCGGTCTCGGGAAAAAGGTGGCTATGGTGGATACAGATATCGGCCTTCGAAACCTGGATGTTGTTCTGGGGCTGGAAAACCGGATTGTTTATAATCTGGTGGATGTGATTGAGAGCCGCTGCCGTCTGAAACAGGCTCTGATCCGGGATAAGCGGCAGAAAGATCTGTATCTTCTTCCATCCGCTCAGACCCGGGATAAATCGGCCGTTACACCGGAGCAGATGTGCAAACTCTGCGAGGAACTGAAGACGCAGTTTGATTATGTGATCCTGGACTGTCCCGCGGGAATCGAACAGGGATTTCAGAACGCGGTGGCAGGCGCGGACCGGGCGGTGGTGGTAACCACTCCGGAGGTATCCTCCATCCGGGACGCGGACCGCATCATAGGCCTTCTGGAGGCCAGAGATTTGAAAAATATTTCCCTGATTATTAACAGAATCCGTCCGGATATGGTGAAGCGGGGAGAGATGATGTCTGTGGAGGATGTGGAAGAGATCCTGGCTGTTCCTCTGCTGGGTGTCATTCCGGACGATGAGTATGTGGTGGTGGCCACCAATCAGGGAGAACCTGTGTCCGGATCCAGATCCCCGGCGGGAACCGCCTATGAAAATATAAGCCGCCGGGTCACCGGCGAGGAGGTTCCGCTGATGGAGATCACCGGGAAAAAGCATTTTTTTCGGCGCATTTTCAAAAAATAGGAGGCATATATGGGATTGTTTCAAGGACGGAAACATTTTTCCGGAACCGTTGCGAGAAAGAGGCTGTCCAGTCTTCTGACGGCAGAACGGCTGGACTGCGCTCCCAGAAATATGCAGATGATGAAGAATGATCTTACTATGGCCCTTGGCAGATATCTTTCCGTAGAGGAGGATAGGATTTCGATCCGCATTGATTATTCTCCGGCTGTTATGACCATCCGGATCCCTTTACACAATTCAGAGGATAAACATGTTAAAATTATATAAATTAAGAGATTACAATTTCAGATTGGTGCTGTTTCTGTTCCTTTTAAGCGGACTGGGGGTGCTACTGGTAAATTCCGCAGATCCGACCCTTACCAGGCGTCAGCTGCTGGGAGTGGTCTTCGGGGCTGTTCTCATGGTGATCGTCTCCCTGATGGACTACAGCTGGATTTTAAATTTCTACTGGATCATCTACGGCCTGAACCTGGGAATGCTTCTGCTGGTAGTGATTCTGGGGCATACCTCCGGCGGCGCTACCCGCTGGCTCTCCATCGGCGGAAGCGATGGAGGCGGAGGCTTTCAGTTTCAGCCTGTGGAAATTTCCAAGATCCTGCTGGTGCTTTTTTTCGCCATGTTTTTAATGAAGCATGAGGATGACCTGAATACTCTGAAGACGATTCTCAAAGCGGTGGGCCTTATTGCCGCCCCTCTGATTCTGATCGTGCTTCAGCCTGACCTGAAGAATACCATTACCCTGGCGGTAGTATTCTGTCTGCTGATGTATGCGGCCGGATTGAAATATAAGATTATCGGAGGCGTTTTCCTGGTGACGGTTCCGCTGACGATTCTGATGCTGTTTCTCATTACGCAGACGAATCTTCCCATTATCAACGAGTACCAGCGCACCAGGATTATGGCCTTTTTTAACTCCGAGGACGATGAGTATTCAGAGGATACTATGCAGCAGGAAAACTCGGTGATGGCCATCGGTTCCGGCCAGCTGACAGGAAAAGGTCTGAACAACAACGAAGTGTCCAGCGCCAACAACGGCAACTATGTTCCGGAAATCCAGACAGATTTTATTTTCGCGGTGGCAGGGGAAGAGCTGGGCTTTGTAGGATGCTTTGCCATTGTGCTTCTGCTGTTTCTTATCATATTTGAATGTCTGCGGACAGGCAGAAGGGCTAAAGACAGGGGAGGAATGCTCATCTGCTGCGGGGTGGCGGCGCTGGTGGCGGTACAGAGTTTTATTAATATCTGTGTAGCTACCGGCCTGTTTCCCAACACCGGAACCCCGCTGCCTTTTGTGAGTTACGGCCTTTCTTCTCTGATGAGTTATTATATTGGTATGGGATTTGTCCTGAATATATCCCTGCAGCACAGAAACTATTATGGAGGTAAAAGAACATATGAAAATCGGCTTCATCGCGCATGACGCGAAAAAAGCGCTGATGCAGAATTTCTGCATCGCCTACCGGGGGATTCTGGCCAGACATTCCCTGTACGCCACCGGAACAACAGGACGGATGATCGAGGAGGCCTGCGGACTGAATGTATACAAATATCTGGCAGGCCATGTAGGGGGTGTTCAGCAGATGATTACTCAGATTGAGCAGAATGATCTGGACTTGCTGATTTTTCTCTGCGATCCGCTCACCACAAAAAAACATGAACCCAACATCAAACACATGATGTTTGTCTGCGATATGCACACGATCCCTCTGGCTACCAATCTGGCCACCGCGGAGATGCTGGTAAAATCTATGGACAGAGGAGAACTGGACTGGCGTGAAGCGTACAGAACAAGCGAAGAGTAAAGGAAAACATATCCGGGTTTTTAACCGGCTCCTGGGAATTGTCATTGCCCTGATGCTGATTCTGTTGGGAGTCATTGGATTTCTGTTTTATCAGCAGGAGAGGGAACTGGATCTGTCGGAAGCTTTTCAGCCGGAAAAAGAGCTGAATCTGAACCCGGAGAGCGCCGGAAGAGCAGAGGCTTTTGCCGCGGATCTGTGTGTTTCTCCGGAGTATGTCGCCAGGGAGGGAGTTGCGCTGACTTCCGGGAATGAAAAAGCTCTGCTTTTTAACCTGGAAACCGGAGAATCTCTGTTTGCCCAGAATATTTACAGTCAGGCCTATCCGGCCAGCATTACAAAAATCATGACCGCGATTCTGGCTCTGGAAAAGGGAGATATGGGGGATTCAGTGACCATCACCCGGGAAGATCTGGACCTGGAGGAAGGCTCCCAGATGAGCGGACTTGCGGCGGGAGATCAGGTGACTATGGATCAGCTGTTTCACTCTCTGGTGGTTTACTCGGCTAACGACGCGGCCATGGCCATTGCCCGGCATATAGGAGGCACGGTTGAAAATTTTGTAGACATGATGAATCAGAAGGCCGGAGAACTGGGAATGACAGGCACGCATTTCGCGAATCCCCATGGATTGCATCAGGAGGATCATTATACAACGGCATATGACGTTTATCTGATGCTGAATTACGCGTCAAAGAACCAGAAATTTATGGATACGGCTCATCTGTCCTCTTATACCCTGGAAACAGCAGGGTCGGAGGATGGCAGCGGGCGCACCCTTTATCTCTCCTCTACAGATCAGTATCTGACAGGGGTGCAGAATCCGCCGGAGGGGGTAACGGTGCTGGGAGGAAAAACCGGAACAACGCCGGAGGCAGGATCTAATCTTGCCATTCTGGCGCAGAATGCCTACGGCGTGCCGTACATGGCGGTCATTATGAATGCCCCCTACGGAGCTGCCCTGTACGGGGATATGAACCTGCTTCTGCAGCAGATTAATTCATAGTCTTTCTTTACGTTACAGGAAGAAGCCAAGGGGGAATAAATTTTTTGAATTCTGCTTGAGTTTTTTGTTCAAATACACTATAATTAGAGCATGAACTCAGAAGTTTTTGGTCAAATTAATAACTCAAGTCTAAGGAGGAAACTGCTATGGTTCAATTAATTGTCGGAAAAAAAGGAAAAGGAAAAACAAAATACCTTCTGGATAAGGTGAACTCAGCCATCAGAGAAGCCCACGGAAGTATCGTGTATCTGGATAAGAGTTCTAAACATATGTATGAGTTGAATAACAAGATACGTCTGATCGATGTCTCCGCGTTTCCGCTGAAAAACAGTGACCAGTTTATCGGTTTTATCTGCGGTATTCTCTCTCAGGATCATGATCTGGAGCAGATGTATCTGGACAGCTTTTTAAGACTTTCAGGCCTGGAAGGAAATGAGGCCGGGGTAGAAAAATGCATCGGGCAGCTGGAAGAACTCAGTAAGTTGTTCCAGGTGGAGTTTGTCTTAAGTGTTTCCATGGACAAAGAGGAATTAAGTGCCGATCTTCAGTCGAAGACAATTTTGGCTTTATAAAATACATAGATGCCGTTTCCCGGGGCGCAGCCGCGTCCCGGGATTATTTTTATGCCTGCTTTGGCTCTTGAGGATTTGTGCCGATAATGCTAAAATAACGGTGGAGTATAATTTGGTAAAAATAAGGAGTGAGATTTTGGCAGAAAAAAAACGTGAGTTTTCTAAGAAGCAGGGAAAAAACAAAGGCGGAAGGCCGCGGCGATTTTTTAATCTGAACATCGGAACGGTCATCTTCGGCGCTCTGTTTCTCTATATGATTCTCTCTATTATTATTTACGCCGCTACAGACCATATAACCTCCTGTCAGGTTCTGGCAGGAACTCTTTCCCAAAATGAAACCTATACAGCCCTTGTACTGCGGTCGGAAGAGGTTGTGCCGGCTGCTGCCGGGGGATATGTCAATTATTTTGTGGAGGACAGCGCCAAGGTCGGCAAAAACAGCCCGGTTTGCGGCATCAGCCAGAATCCGGATCTTTCAACGGAAACCGGGCAGCAGGATCTGGGGGAGATTCAGGGACAGGCCTCCGCTTTCTCAAAATCCTTTGACAGCAGCAGTTTTTACGATGTCTATGATTTTAAATACAAATTAAATGGAATGCTCCTGTCTCAGGCAGATCCCTCGTCGCTGTCCGGGACAATCTGCCAGGCTTCCCGGGACGGAATCGTGGCGTATTCCATAGATGGCTACGAGTCTTTAAAAGAGGAAGATCTGACCCTGGAGGATTTTCAGGACAAATCATACCGGCGCGAAAATCTGACAACAGAAGGGCAGATCCAGGCGGGCGCTCCCCTGTATCGTCTGATTCAAGGGGAAACATGGTCGATTGTGATTCCGGTGACGGAGGATGAGGCTGTCCGGCTGTCTTCCCGCCAGACCATTGAGGTGAATATTCTGAAGGACGGACAAAGTCTCAGCGGTCCGCTGGTACTGTTTACCGCGGGAGACCAAAAATATGTGAAAATTACCTTTGACAGCGGATTGGTCCGCTACTGCAATGATCGCTTCCTGGATGTGGAACTGGTGACGAACACAGTGACTGGCCTGAAACTTCCTCTTTCCGCAGTGGTTACAAAAGAGTTTTATACGATTCCATCGGAAATGGCTGTGGAGGGCGGCGCGAACGGCTCCACCGGTTTTCTGAAAGAAGTGACCGGGGAAGATGGAAAAGTGACCAGCAGTTTTGTGGAGGCGTCTATTTACGCGGAAATTCCGGAAGAAAACGGGGATGGAAGTCTCTATTATGTGGAAATAGGTTCTTTGGCGGAGGGAGATGTACTGGTTCAGCCGGATTCCAATGCCCGGTATACCGTAGGCCAAACCGGAAGCCTGGAGGGAGTTTACTGTGTAAACCGGGGATACGCGGTGTTCCGCCGGATTATTGTACTGGAACAGGATGAGGAGTACTGCATCGCGGCGACGGGCACCGACTACGGGCTGGTGCAGTTTGATTATATTGTTGAAAACGGAAACAGCGTCAACGAGGAAGATATTTTATATTAGCGGCAAGGAGGCTTAAAAATGCTGAAAGACAATCTGGAAGAGGTAGAAAAAAACATACAGGAGGCATGCAGAAGAAGCGGTCGGGACCGCCGGGACGTCACCCTGGTAGCGGTCAGTAAGACCAAGCCTGCGGAAATGGTGCAGGAAGCCTACAATCTGGGACAGCGGGATTTCGGAGAAAACAAGGTGCAGGAACTGACTGCGAAATGCCAGGTGCTTCCGGAGGATATACGCTGGCATCTTATCGGGCATCTCCAGACAAACAAAGTAAAATATATTGTGGGGAAAACCTGTCTGGTTCATTCGGTGGACTCCCTCAAGCTGGCAGCCGCTATCAGCAAAGAAGCGGTTAAACACGGCTGTACGGTTCCGGTCCTGATCGAGGTAAATGTGGCGGGAGAAGAGAGCAAATTCGGTGTTTCGCCGGAAGAGACAGAAGCTCTGGTGAGAGAGGCATCGGCACTGCCGGCTCTGGAGATCCGGGGGCTTATGACCATAGCCCCAAATGTTTCCGATCCGGAAAAAAACCGGCCTGTTTTCAGGAGATTAAAAGAATTAAGTGTTGACATTGCAGGCAAAAACATTAATAATGTTACTATGAATGTTTTAAGCATGGGGATGACCGGAGACTACCAGGTAGCTGTAGAAGAGGGAGCTACCATTGTCCGAGTGGGGACAGGCATTTTCGGCCAGCGCGCTTACAGCGTTCAGGATTAAATTAATAGGAGAATGAGAATGAGCGTTTTAGACAAGTTTTTAAATGCAATCCGTCTGAATGATGATTACGATGAGGATGACGAGTTTTTTGATGAAGATGACGATATAGATGACGAAGATTTTGAGGAGGAAGAACCCAAATCCAAAAAACGTTTCTTTAAGAAAATGAGAGATTCGGAGGAGGAAGAAGTCCACTCTGCCAAAAAACCGGCAGCGAGGCCTGCGGCCGCAGTTTCCGCGGGAGCAGGAGCTTCTTCCGCCGCAGCATCCAGGCAGCCGAAGATTTCCTCTCCCAAAGTTACGCCTATGCGCCGAAGAGCTTCCGCTACCGGCATGGAGGTTTGTGTGATCAAGCCGAATTCTATGGAAGATACCAGGGAAATCGCGGATACTCTCCTGGCAAACTGTACGGTTGTGCTGAATCTGGAGGGCATTGATGTGGAAGTAGCCCAGAGGATCATTGATTTTTCCTGCGGCGCCTGCTATTCCATTGGAGGAAGTCTTCAGAAAGTATCCAGTTACATCTTTATCCTCACACCGGCCAGTGTGGAAATTTCCGGTGATATCCAGGATATTTTAAATGGTGCGGTACCCTCCATCCGCACGGAGTTCTGAGAAACGCCATGGAGCGCGAAGCACTGTTTATAAAGAAGATGGAAGAGACAGCTGACAATGCCTATCAAAGAGGGATTGTCAGCTTTAGTGATTTTCTGGATTTATATGAGCAGCATCTGCTGCAGCGGATCGACTGGCAAAGCCGGGGGGTGTCTTTGCGGCTGTTTGGAGGCTACGACGCGGCGGAACGCCGGATGGCAGCCTTTTGTCCCCAGGATCTGCGTTATTCCTGGGAATATCCTTTTTCATGCCTCAGAATCCGGATGTCAGCGCCCAGATATTCCCGTCCCCTGACGCATCGGGATTATCTGGGCGCCGCGCTGGGTTTGGGAATTGAACGCCGGGTAATCGGGGACATTCTGACGGGAGAGGGGGAGGCGTTTTTATTCTGCGAGACCGGAATGGCGGAATTTCTTAAAACAGAACTGACCAGCGTGGGACGGGCTGCTGTCGCGGTCTCTGTCTGTGAAAATCCACGGGACATTCCCCCTCCCAAAGAAGAAGAAATAACCGGGACTGTGGCTTCTGTCCGTTTGGACGCAGTCATCGCGCTGGCTTTCCGTGCGTCCAGAAACTCTCTGACAGCCTTGACAGAGGCAGGAAAAGTATTTGTCAATGGCAGAATGATTACTTCCAATAGCCTGATCCTGAATCCGGGCGATCTGATTTCTGTCCGAGGAATGGGAAAATTCCGCTTCGATCAGATTCTGTCCGGAACAAAGAAAGGCAGACATTTAATACGCGTTTATCGCTATGTTTAGGAGGAGATATATATTATGGAATCACTGCACATCCAGCGCAGGGGAGAAGCGCTGGAATTTTCCTACGATATCGTCTGGGAAAAGGGATTTGCCGGGATCGCTCCCTGTATTCGCCAGCTGTCTCTGGCGGCAAGGAAGGCCTGTGTTGTCACAGACAGCCAGGTGGGGGAGCTTTATCTCCCCGAGATAATGGAACATCTGTCCGGCTGTTTTTCGCAGACAGACAGTTTTGTCTTTCCGGCAGGCGAGGAAAATAAAACACTCCATACAGTTCAGAGCCTGTATGAATTCCTTATCGGCAAGAAATATGAGCGCAGGGATCTGCTGATTGCCCTGGGCGGAGGCGTAGTGGGGGATCTGACCGGTTTTTCCGCTGCCACCTATCTGCGGGGGATTGATTTTATACAGGTTCCCACCACTCTTCTGGCTCAGGTTGACAGCAGTATCGGCGGAAAAACCGGCGTGGATTTTTCAAAGTACAAAAACATGGTAGGAGCCTTTTATCAGCCGCGCCTGGTTTACATGAATATGGAAGTGCTGCGCTCCCTTCCGGAACGTCAGTTCGCAGGCGGTATGGGGGAGGTTCTGAAAACAGCTCTGATCCGAGATAAAAGCTTTTACAGCTGGATCCTGGATAATCAGGCCGGGATCAATCAGAGGGATCCGGATCTGCTGAGTTCCATGATACGCCGCTGCTGCGAAATAAAGGCGGCGGTGGTGGAAGAGGATCCAAAAGAGCAAGGGGTGCGGGCTGTTTTAAATCTTGGGCATACCCTGGGACATGCGGTAGAAAAATTAAAAGATTTCCGCCTTCAGCACGGGGAATGCGTGGCTCTCGGCACCTCCGCGGCCGCTTATCTTTCCCTGAAAAGAGGGTTTATCTCCAAAGAGGAGTATGAGTCTGTACTCAGGGGAATCGCCGCTTTTCATCTTCCTTCTCATGTGTCCGGACTACGGGCGGAAGAGATTCTTCAGGCAAGCAAATCAGATAAAAAAATGGAAAGCGGAAAGATTAAATTCATCCTGCTGCATCCTCTGGGGCGTGCTGTGATCGACCCGACAGTTTCGGATGAAGAAATTTTGGAAGCTGTCCGCACGATACAGAAAAGCGGGGAAGATACCATATGAAAGCCAAACAGCATACGCGAGTCACAGTAATTTCAGTGATTGCGCTGATTTTACTGCTGGCCTTTGATCAGTTTACCAAATATTTGGCAGTAACCTGTCTGAAGGGAAAAGCTCCGGTTGTGTTGATTCCGGGCGCATTGGAATTTCAATATCTGGAAAACAGAGGGGCTGCCTTCGGCTCTCTTCAAAATATGCAGGGAGTTTTCTGGATCCTGACACTTGTATTTCTGGCGGCAGCTCTGTACTTTTTTGTCAGAATGCCCAAAACAAAACGGTATTATCCGCTGGCGGGATGCTGTGCAGTGCTGGTAGCCGGCGCTTTGGGAAATTTCATTGACCGCGTTGCAAATCAGTATGTGGTTGATTTTATCTACTTTTCTCTGATTGATTTCCCGGTTTTTAATGTGGCGGATATTTATATCACAGTATCATTTATCTTTATTCTGGCCCTGGTCTTTTTTTATTACAAAGAGGGCGATTTCAGCTTTCTTGCAGCAAAAAAGAAGAGACAGGACTAGCAGCAGCGCGGCGGAACAGGGGGATATATGCAGGCAATTATGCTTACGGCTGAGGCATCTGATGCCGGAAAAAGAATGGATCGTTTTCTGACAGAAAAGCTGGAAGAATTTTCCAGATCCTATCTGCAGAAGCTCTTAAAAGAAGAAAGAGTTCTCATGGACGGGAAGGCGGTAAAAGCCAACTGCCGGGTCCAAGGAGGAGAGCAGTTTGAAGTCTTCCTTCCGGAACAGCAGGAACCACAGATACTGCCGGAAAATATTCCGCTGGATATATTGTATGAGGATCAGGATATACTGGTAGTCAATAAGCCTCAGAATATGGTGGTGCATCCCGCGGCGGGCCACTATGAACATACCCTGGTAAATGCCCTGATGTATCACTGCCGCGGCAGTCTTTCAGGCATCAATGGAATCCTTCGTCCGGGAATTGTCCATCGGATCGATAAGGATACTTCGGGAGCTCTGGTAATCTGCAAAAATGACGCGGCCCACCGCTCCCTGGCAGAGCAGCTGGCTGTTCACAGCATTACGAGACGTTACCGGGCCATTGCCCAGGGATATTTTCAGGAAGACTGTTTTACAGTAGAAGGAGACATTGGCCGTCACCCCATCGACCGTAAAAAAATGGCTGTCCATGTAAAAAACGGAAAACCCGCGGTCACCCATGTGACAGTTTTACAAAAACTCAAGGGATTTTCTTACCTTGAATGCCGGCTGGAAACAGGACGGACACATCAGATCCGGGTACATCTCTCCGGCATAGGACATCCGATTCTGGGTGACCCGCTCTACGGGCCGAAAAAATGTCCTGTTCCGCACCTGCAGGGACAGGTGCTGCATGCCATGGTGCTTGGCTTCGTACATCCCCGTACGGGAGAATATATGGAATTTACGGCGCCTTTGCCTGACTATTTTAAAAAACTTCTGCAGATCCTCCGCTGAATCGTCTGTACTTTTTTGAAAATTTGTATTATAATTATTGAAAACGGCGTAGAAAGGAGAGAGTTTATGAATACAATTATTACTATCAGCCGCCAGCACGGCAGCGCCGGACTCCAGATCGGAAGGGAACTGGCAAAAGAACTGAACATTCCCTGTTATGATAAAGAGCTTCTGGAAAGAGCAGCGAAAGACAGCGGACTCTGTAAAGAAATCTTTGAAGCAAATGAGAAAAAGCCCACCAGCAGTTTTCTGTATTCTCTGGTAATGGATACTTATTCTTACGGATATTCTTCCGGGGTGCTCTCTGACATGCCTTTAAATCAGAAAGTGTTCCTGGCACAATTTGATACCATCAAACAGCTGGCAAAAGAGGGACCTTGTGTATTTATCGGCAGGTGCGCGGATTACGCGCTGGAAGACAATCCCAACTGCCTCAGTGTTTTTGTCCACGCGGATCTGAAAAAAAGAATCCGCAGAGTCGCCGCCATAAATTCCATCAGTGACGCTAAAGCAAAAGATATCATTCAGAAAATGGATAAAAGCCGGGCAAGCTATTACAATTATTATACCTGCAAAAAATGGGGAGATATGGAAAGCTATCATGTATGCCTGGACAGTGGAATCTTTGGAATTGACGGCACTGTCAATCTGCTGAAAGTGATGATCGAACAGCGGGAACAGGGATTTAAACAGGCTATCTTTAACTGCAAACCGGGTGACACGGAATAAACATTTCACAAAAGAGAAAGCAGCTTTAACAAAGCAGGCTTTCTCTTTTGTGAAATATAGCCCGGCAAGTGATGCCCCGTTTGATTTACTGGGAATATTCAGCGGATACGAGGAATTCTCTCCGGCCATCCGCTGATATGGCCGTTGAGGATAGCGGAAAACATCCGCTCTTTTACTCCGGGATTTTCTCTGTTCAGTTCTGCCAGCAGTTCCTTGACATATTGCCGTCTGGTATTACCGTCAGCCGGGCAGGGATTTTTTACTACAGGAAGCTTATATTTGTGCTTGAACCCGATAACATCCGCTTCATCTACAAACATCATGGGCCGAATCACCCAAAGACCGGTTCTGTCCAGATAGGTTTTCGGTGAAAAGCAAAAGAAGCGTCCCTCGTAAATGAGAGAGAGCAGCATGGTTTCAACCAGATCATCCCTGTGATGGGCATATGCGACTTTGCCGCACCCTAATTCCCGAATTGCCTGGTTCAGGGCGCCTTTTCTCATTTTCGCGCAGAGAGAACAGGGATTTTCTTCTTTTCTCTCCTGAAAAATAATCGGGGCGATCTCTGTGGAAACCACAGTGTAGGGAATCTCCAGTTCCTCGCAGAGATTTCTGATGGCCGAGTAATCCGTTCCCGGAAATCCCAGATCAACAGTTACTGCGTGAAGAGTGAACGGCTTCGGGTAAAAACGCCGGAGACCGTGGAGGGCATACAAAAGCGTGAGACTGTCTTTCCCTCCGGAAATCCCTACGGCAATCCGGTCGTTTTCTTCAATCATCTGGTATTCATCCACGGCTTTTCTGGTCAGACTGAGTAAATGCTGTAATTTCATGGTTAAACCTCCAAATTTCCACTGTGAACAGGTATCAGACCCGTCCGGGCGGGAACGATACTTATTATATAAGATAGAAGAAAACTTGTAAATAGTTGAAACAGGGGATACATATGCTATATAATGAGATAACACTTCAAAAAAATGACAGAGATGGGGTATTCTGAGAATGAAACTTGGACCGGACAACAAATATTTCCGCTGGGGATTAACCGCGTTTTTAACTGCCGCCGCAGGCATTCTGTTTTATTTTGTGATTTTTCATATGAGAGTCCTGAAAAGCGGCATCGACCTGGTGATCGCTATTCTGATGCCAGTGATCTATGGACTGCTGATCTCCTATGTTTTGTGGCCTTTAGTACGGATTTTTGAGACAAAGCTCTTTGGAAAAATCCTGAAAAAAATGAAAGTAACTCCCACCGCAAAGGGAAAGAAGGCTATACGGCTTACCTGCGTGCTGGCAACGCTGTTTCTGTTTCTGTTTGCCATCTATCTGCTTCTGGCCCTGCTGATCCCCCAGGTGGCAAACAGTATAGCCAGCATCGTAGAGAATTTTCCCAGATATATCGATAATATACAGGAATGGATTTCTTCCACCCTGAAAAATAATCCGGATATGGAAAATACGGTAAATAATCTGATCTCCACTTATTCTGAAAAAGCGGAAGAGTGGCTAAGCCAGGATCTCATGCCTCAGATGAACAGTATCATCCGGGAACTTTCATCCGGTCTTGTAGGCTTTATCACGTTTATTAAAAACGTGATTCTGGGAATCATCGTTTCTATCTATATGCTGTATGGAAAAGAAAACCTGATTGCCAACGCGAAAAAGGGAGTGTACGCGCTGTTCAGCACCAGGCGGGCCAATCAGATCATCAAAGATTGTCAGTATATCGACGCGACCTTCGGCAAATACATTATCGGAATGATGCTGGATTCTCTGAACATAGCGGTGTGGTGTTATGTGGGACTTTTGATTCTGCAAATGCCCTACGCGATTTTGATCAGTGTGGTTGTGGGTGTGACAAATTTCATACCATTCTTCGGCCCTTATCTGGGAGCAATTCCCAGCGCGGTTCTGATCTTTATGGTAAATCCGATTCAGGCGCTGTATTTCATCATTTTTATATTTGTTCTGCAGCAGATCGATGGGAATTTTATCGCCCCCAGAATTTTGGGAGATTCCACAGGCATGAGCAGTCTTATGGTACTGGTTGCCATTATGGTGGGCGGAGGACTGTTTGGTATCCCGGGCATGCTGATCGGCGTTCCGGTCTGCGCGGTACTGTGTACGGCGGTGAGACACTTCATGGAACGCCGTCTGGCGGATAAAAATCTGCCGACAGATCAGGAATTCTATAATGGACTGGATCAGATAAATGAAGAAAGCCATGAGGGCGTACATCTGCGCCGCGGAAGAGAGGTCCGCAGGGATGAAGCCTTTGTATTTAAAAGCCGAAAAACGGAAGAGAAAGAAAAGTAAAACACCAGCTGTAAGTTCTGGGATTTACATAACAAGATTATGTAAATCCCGTTTTTAATGGGTGGATTTTCCTCCTAGGGAATCTTCCCGCAGATGAACGGCGCCGGCAGCTTTACGGCGTCTGGAGTCATCCAGAGCTGCATAATGCTTTTTGGTCGTATTTACGTCTTTATGGCCCAAAACATCGGCAACCAGGTAAATATCACCGGTTTCCTGGTACAGTGCGGTTCCATAGGTACTGCGAAGTTTATGAGGCGTAATCTTTTTGGTTGTGGTAATATGGCTGGTATATTTCCGAACCAGATTTTCTACAGCCTTTACACCGATTCTCCGGCGCTGGGCAGAGTAGAAGAGCGCATGCTCATGTCCGGACAGAGGGATTACAGCCTCCCTTACGGGAAGATAATTTTCCAGAGCCTGCCGTACTTCATTTCCGAAATAGACGATCATCTCATTGCCGCCTTTGCGGGTTACTTTAATGCCGTTCACATGGAAATCTACATCCTCCAGATCCAGTCCCACACACTCAGATACCCGGATCCCGGTTCCGAGAAGCAGCGTAATAATGGCGATGTCGCGCTCTTTGGTCTTTTCATAATACGCTTTTTTCTGTCCGGTGAGAGAGTTTCCGCATTGTTCCATGTAATCCAGAAGGCGGGCAACCTCATCCGCCTCGAGCCTTACAATGGCCTTCTGGTGGAGTTTCGGCATATCTACCAGCAGAGTGGGGTTGGTCTGAATCAATTCGTGTTTATAATAATAGGCGTAAAAGGAGCGCAGAGCGGACATTTTCCGTTTCAGACCCTTTTCTCCGTTTGTGACGTACCGGCCATCGGAATCGCGGTAGGCTCTTAAATATTCCATATATTCCTCGATATCCAGAGCAGTGATCCGATCCAGCACGGAAAGCTCCATCTGATTTACGGGGACGCCGCGGAACATGGGATGTTCGCTGCTCAGGAACTGAAAAAAGATCCGCAGATCGTAGGCGTATTTGATGCGGGTGCTGGCAGCGGCAGTATTTGCGGCAGCTCTGAAAAAATCCGCCGCAAAGGGAGGGAGTGTCTGAAGGACCTCCCGGAGCTTCAGCGTATTTTCCCGGTCTGTAAGGGTATGATAGGTGATTCTTTTTGCTTCCATGGGGTTGACATCCTTTCTGTAATCTATTCGGAAAACACAGGTTTTTGGAATAGATTACCCTGAAATCATACCATAGTGATGAAAGATCGTCAAGAAAGGCAGGCACGAGTTTTGAGAGTCAAGTAAATATGCCCGTGGGTGTCACCTTGACGGTATCCACCAGTCCGTTCCCTCGTGCCTCCCCGAAAACAGGCCTTTCTTTACCGCTTATATTCTGATGAATAATATGGCACACAGAGTTTGCTGCCTGCCTGGAGATAATCGCCGCTCAGATGGTTGATCTCCCGGACCTCGTCTATATAGTCGTATATGTTTTGATATTCACCGGTCATGTAGGTTTCGGCAATGCTCCACAGACTGTCGCCGGAGTGAATCTGGATGCTTGTATAGTACTTGTATCTGGCTTCCGGCAGATTTTCTTCGGCTCTGGCATTGGAGATGGAAACACGGAAAAGAATCAGAACCGCCGCGCATAAAATCAAAAATAAAGCGGCAATTCCTTTTATCCTGTGATGCCTGTGTACTCTGTTTTTCATTATATTCTCCCCCTTTTCTGTTCTTGTAAAAAGAACGCCTGTTCGATATAAACAAATTATATATCGGGAACGTATGTTTGTCAACAAAATTTAGAACAAATGTTCGGAAAATATGTTTGCATTCTGGCAGGGAGTATGGTATGATTAAAAAAACAAATTCCGGAGGTTACAGCTGCCATGGATAAAGGGCTTATCAATAAGAAACAGAGGGAGATCCTCTCCTATTTGAAAAAAGAAATTCTGGAAAAAGGGTATCCGCCTTCCGTTCGCGAGATATGTACCGCTGTGGGATTAAAATCCACTTCTTCCGTACATGCCCATCTGGAAGCGCTTGAGAAGCACGGATACATCAAGAAAGACGCCACCAAGCCACGGGCTATTGAAATCCTTGATGATATTTTTCAGGAACAGCGCCTGGAGCGGATCTCCGGCGCGGAGGAGCCGATTTCCGACACCCAGGACAATCTGGTAGAAGTACCTATTATCGGTGAGGTAGCGGCAGGTCAGCCATTGCTGGCAGTAGAGCGGATTGAGTCCTATTTTCCCGTACCCGCGGACCGTCTTCCAAACAATCAGACCTTTCTTCTGAAAGTAAAAGGTGAAAGCATGGTAAACGTCGGAATCCTGGACGGGGACTATGTTCTGGTGGAACAGAAGTCTACAGCTGGAAACGGGGAGATGGTGGTGGCTTTGGTGGATGATTCCGCCACTGTAAAAACCTTTTACAAAGAAGACGGATATTACCGTCTGCAGCCGGAAAACGATTTCATGGAACCGATCATCGTCAAAGGTGAGCTGCAGATTCTGGGTAAGGTGATCGGAGTTCTCCGCTTTATGGGTTGACCATGAGACGGCGGGTATGGCGCATAGAAAAAGGATCCTGCCGCAGCCGGAACTCTTTTCGGCGCAGGGATCCTTTTCTCTTCTGTCTGGGCGGACATCAGCGGAATTTATCCAGTTCCACCTGGGTTCCGTCCCTCCAGATTCTTTCCAGATCATAGAATAATCTGTTTTCCTCGTCAAAAATGTGCAGAACCACATCGCCATAATCCAGAAGGATCCAGTTGGCGTTCCGGTATCCCTCCACGCTTTTTGGCTCAAATCCGGCTTTTCCCAGCGTTTCCTCCACCTGATCGGCCATGGCCTGAACCTGGTTCCGGTTGGCACCGCTGGCAATGATAAAATAATCTGCGATGGTTGATATTTTTTCAATATCCAGAACACGTATGTCTACCGCCTTTTTATCTTCCAGAGCGGTTACCGCCAGTTTTACCATTTCGCTTGCTCTTGTCATTTTACGGTTTATTCCTCCTCTTCTTCTATCAGTCGTTTATAATATCTGTAGGCAGCTTCCGTAGTCAGATCCATGGATTTGGGATTTTCCTTCAGGTACTCTACAGTATCCCGCAGAATCCGGTACATGCACAGATCCAGGTCTTCAAAGGCCAGTTTTCGTATATCTGCCAGATTGGGAGCTTTATATCTGTTAGGTTCTATATAATCCGCAATATAAATAATCTGTTCCAGCTGAGTCATACGGGGTTTCCCGGTGGTATGCCAGCTGATGGCGCTTAGAATATCCGGATCTTTGACTTTGTAGACCTCTTCCGCCACATAGGCCCCCAGTTTCGCATGCAGTAAAAAAGGATTTTTGCGTTCAAAATCAGTCACTACAATCCCTGCCTTAGCGCACATGGAAAGCTTCTTCGGATTTGGAATACACTTGGCGCAGTCGTGGAGAAGTCCTGCGATCCGGGCTTTTTCTAATTCGCATCCGTGTACCATAGCAAGACAGGCCGCAGTGTACGTCACGCCCATGGTATGGCGGAAGCGGCCCGCATCCAGCTCTTTGCGGAGCCGCTTTTCCGCTTTTTCATAAGAAAAATTCATGTTTCTTTCAACTCCCGTAAATATGATTTTCATATATATATTGAATCACCGGATCCGGCAGGTAATATTTGACGGATTCGCCCTTCAGGATCATGTCCCGGATATGGCGGGAGGATATGTCAAGATTCGGGGTGTCAAGCTTGAGGAACTCTCTCTGGTAACGGCTGCGCATGTCTGAGAGAACCGTGTCAAATTTTTCCGGACTCACCTGATTTCTCACAGCAGCCACAATATGACAGGCATTGGCGATCCGCTGAGGCTCCCGCCAGTGATTAAATTCAAAAAGAGAATCCCCGCCGATGATAAAATAAAATTCTGTGTCAGGGTACTGTTTCCGAAGATACTCCAAAGTTCGGTAGGTATAGCTGTATCCATCCTCGTACATTTCAATCAGGGACAATCTGAAATGAGGATTATCGGAAATGGCCAGCCGGACCATCTCCACCCGTTGCTCATCCGTTGCGCCGCCGGTTCTGTCTCGTTTATGCGGCGGGTTTCCGGAGGGCATAAACCAAACTCTCTCCAGGTTGAATTGCCGGTAAGCCGCTTCTCCCAGAATCAGATGCCCCACATGCACAGGATCAAAGGTGCCTCCCATAATACCTATCTTTTTTCCTTGACGCTCCACACTCTCTCACTCCTCAGGCTTTTGGAAGGATGATTTTCTTTTTATCTTTCTTTCCTTCCCGGTAAAGTATAATTTTTCTTCCGATGACCTGCACCACCTGAGACCCGGTCCGCTCTGCCAGAATCTGAGCCATCTCTCTGGAATCGTCCAGACAATTCTGGAGAACATGGATCTTAATCAGTTCTCTGGCCTCCAAAGCCTCATCTACGGATTTGGTGAATTCAGGGGTCAGACTGGATTTCCCGATCTGAAGAATGGGATCTATATTCATTGCAAGTCCTTTTAAATACGCGCGCTGTTTGCTGGTCATAGTGCCTCCTATTTATAATAGTCAAAGGCAAGGCCGTACATTCTCACAGTGTCCCCCTCCTGTATGCCTGCCTTTTCCAGATCCTCCAGGATACCGGATGTGCTGAGAAATTTTTGAAAAAAGGCAAAACCTTTTTCCGAATCAAGATTTGTATAGCCCAGCATTTTTTCAATTTTCGGGCCTTCAACAATATACGTATGAGGATCTTTCTCGTCCACGGAAACCGTATAGGGAAGATTCTCAGAGATCAGAGCCTCCTCCGGAAGAAATTCCGGCTCAAATACCAGAGGTTCCGAAGGAAGCTTCCGCAGCTCTTCCTGAACATAGTAAAGAAGTTCCCGAATTCCCTGCCCGCTGACAGCGGAAACCGGAAAGACGGGAATTCCCCGGGGCTCAAATTCCTTCTTTAAGCGTTCAACGGGATTCTCCCCATCCGTCTGAACCATAGCGTCAATCTTATTGGCGGCAATGATCTGGGGTTTTTTGAGAATTTCGGGATTATATTTTTCCAATTCCCGGTTGATCTGGAACACATCCTCCACAGGATCTCTTCCTTCTACGGAAGCGGCGTCTACCAGATGGATCAGCAGGCGGGTCCGCTCAATATGCCGCAGAAATTCATATCCCAGGCCGGCTCCCTCTGAAGCCCCTTCAATCAGGCCGGGGATATCCGCGATTACAAAGCCGCTGCATCCTTCCACGTCCACTACCCCCAGATTTGGGGTCAGGGTAGTGAAATGATAATTGGCGATTTTCGGTTCCGCATTGCTGACCCGGGAAAGAAAGGTGGATTTTCCCACATTGGGAAATCCTACCAGGCCTACGTCGGCGATTACTTTCAATTCCAGCCGCACTTCCAGTTCCTGTGCCGGCTGTCCGGGCTGGGCGTATTTCGGCACCTGCATGGTGGCAGTCGCGTAATGCATATTGCCGTTTCCGCCCCGCCCTCCTTTCAGAACTACCATCCGCTGATTTTCACCGGACATATCCGCAATAATTTTTCCGGAAGCCGCGTCCCGGATAATCGTTCCTTCCGGGACTTTGAGAATGATATCCGCCCCGTCCTTCCCATGGCAGCGCCGCTTGCCGCCCTCTTCGCCGTTTCCTGCGGAAAACTTTCGGCTGTAGCGGTATTCTCCCAGGGTATTCAGCCCCTTATCTACTTGAAAAATTACATCTCCGCCCCGTCCGCCGTCCCCGCCGTCCGGGCCGCCGGCAGCCACATACTTTTCCCTGCGGAAGCTGACATGGCCGTCGCCTCCCTTGCCGGAACGGATGATTATTTTCGCTCTGTCTGCAAACATCTTGACCTCCTGTACAGAGTTTCGGTTAAAAAATGCGGGGCTATTACAATCAATGCAACAGCCCCGCCAGCCTATCATTATTCAGCCACAGGAAGAACAGAAACCTGCTTTTTATCTCTTCCCTTTCTCTGGAATCTTACGATACCGTCCGCTTTTGCGTACAGAGTGTCGTCTTTACCAATACCAACGTTTACACCGGGATGGATTCTGGTGCCGCGCTGTCTGTAAAGAATATTTCCGGCTTTTACAAACTGGCCGTCTGCTCTCTTGGCGCCCAGTCTTTTGGACTCGGAATCACGGCCGTTCTTTGTGGAGCCAACTCCCTTCTTATGAGCAAAGAACTGAAGATTCATCTTCAACATGTATCTACACCTCCTCGAAAATAATGTCAATGTAATCCTGATTTGCCTCATCATCCTCAATCCCGGTCAGGCCTATGGCCAGAGCGCGCAGCAGAATGTCTGCTTCTCTGGAATGATCCCCGCTGATAGAGAGACGAATCCGCCCTCTTTCCTCATCGGTGTCTACGGTAAAATCATCCTCTGTCAGCTGCTCCAGCGCATTTACCGCAGTGAGCACCAAAACAGAGACGGCAGCACAGACAAGATCCTCACCGGCTTCCCCGGATCCGGCATGTCCATCTGCATCAAAGCCTGTATATTGGCCCGATTGATTCTGATAAAACGTTACTTTTGTCATGCAGCCACCAGCGATTAAGCGTTGATTTTTTCAATCTTTACAGCGGTGTACTGCTGTCTATGACCGTTTTTCTTGTGGTATCCGGTTTTTCTCTTATACTTGTAGACAATGACTTTGCGGGCCTTTCCGTTTTCAACAACGGAAGCGGTAACTGTAGCGCCTGCGGCGTCAGCTCCCACCTTCAGGGACGCGTCATCTCTTACTGCAAGTACCTGGTCAAACGTAACACTCTCACCGGCTTCCACACCAAGCTTTTCCACCTTAATGATATCGCCCTCGGCTACTTTGTACTGTTTACCACCTGTTGCAATAATTGCGTACATATGGCACCTCCTATAAACATTACTCGCCAGATTCGGTGGTTCCTGAGAACACTTATACCTCTCTGTGCGGCACACTAAATCAGCTTAGCATATGAGCCTGGATTTGTCAATACAATTTCCTCAGACAACGATTTTTTTTGCGGATGCGATGGCCAGGCAGCCGGGGCCTGTGTGGCAGGCAATACTCAGAGAAAGCAGATCTCCGTGAACCGGCATGCCAGGGAAGGAAGTCTCCACTTCCCGGCGCCATTCATCTACCGCTTCCTCCATGCCATAGCAGTAAGCAATCTGCAGACACATCTCTCCCCTTTGGACATATTTCGCAAAACGGGTGTCAAAATCTTTGTGCATGGCTTCCAGCATGACCTTTTTTGCCGCCTTTATTCCGCGAACTTTTGCGTAGGCATCCAGCTTCTCCCCCTGGATCTGCAGAACCGGCTTCAGCTTCAGCACCGTGCCGATCATGGCGGCAGCAGGGGTAATACGCCCGCCTTTTTTCAGATACTTCAAGGTGTCTACCATAATATAGATGCTGGATTCCTGCTTTTCATCCTCCAGACGCTGCCGGATTTCCAGGGCGCGGCAGCCGGCCCTGGCCATAGCGGCAGCGTCCAGCACCGACTGGTACTGGGTCACGGAAATTCGATGATTGTTTACCACCTGTACTCTGCCGTCAAAGTCCTCTGCCAGGGACAGCGCCGTCCCGCAGGAGGCACTGAGACCGCTGGACATGGGAATATGAACAATCTCTTCATATTCTTTCAGCAGATTGTTCCACAGATCTATAACGTCTCCCGGAGAGGGCTGAGAGGTGGATACAGCCATGGTGTCATCGGTCAGAAGCCTGTAAAATTCTTCCTGATCCAGGTTGACGCCCTCGTAATAGCAGGTGCCGTTTACAAAAAACGGCATGGGAATAACGGTGATTCCCAATTCTTTTGCCCGCTCCTGGGTGATCCCGCTGTTACTGTCTGTTACAATAGCTACTTTGGCCATTCCCGCTCCCTCCCGATTTGTAGAATTTTAGGCATTAGAACAAGTATATCACAGGACCAAAGTCCTGTACAGAAAATTCTGACCGGGGTTCAGCCTGAAAACCAAGGGTAGGGTGCCAGGCTGCTGATACTGAGCATCAGAGTAAGGCAGCCGGCAGCCAGAAGCACAAACGTAGGAATCAGGATCCAAAGCAGCGTCTTTTTTCTGGCTGGTCCCCAGGGAAGAAAAGGGATAGGCCTTCCCATCTGGCAGCGGATCAGCATCCAGTGGGACAAATAAAAAAGGAATGGGATAATCGCTCCAAAGCAAAGATACAGCCCGATGGAAACAGGAAGTATCTTCCGCAGATACCCATAGGCAAGTTCTTCCAGAGACGAAGCCGGTACAGCTCCCATCATATAACCGGACGGCAGCAGGAGCAGCATCTGGATTCCATTGTGCAGGAAATGGAAGAAGCAGGAGTACACCATATTTCCCGTGCGCAGAAGCAGATACGACATAGCGGCGCCCAGCATAGCGGTAGGCAGGAACTTCCATATGCTCACATGGAAGGCTCCGAACAGCAGACCCATCAGAAGCACGATCAGCCAAGGATTTCTGAGAGAATTCTGGACTCCGTACTGAATCACGCCGCGATGAAGAGCCTCCTCACAGACCGCCGGGAGCACAGCTACCACCAGAAACGCGATTCCCCAGGGAATGCTGGTAATGACAAGATTCGCGGAATTCCCGCTTCCCAGAACGCCGGCAGGATAAAAATATGCCAGGATCAGATTCACAATTATCATGGACAGATAGGCGGCGGCCCACAAAACCGCAGTGGATCCCAGGGCAAGTCCCTTAGGCCGGTGAAGAGGAAACACCTGCCGCAGCGGTATTTTCTGCAGCCGGACAAAGAGAATAGAGGCTGCGAGAAACATCAGTTCTGTAATGACAACTCCGCCCATACCCAGACGATATTGAATATAGCTGCCGAAGAAAACAAAGACCGCCATAAGCGCGGCGAAAAAGACAAGCACTTTCCAGAGATTCAGCTTGGAAGGCTCTTTCGTCTTTTCCAGCCCGTAGGGAGCTGTGTTTTTTATTGTATCATATGGAATCTGTTCCATGGGAATCCTCCTCTCTTTCACCGGCTGAGAGCAGCGCCAGCTGTTCTTTCAGGGACCGGCGCTCTTTTTGGCGGGTAATTTCCATAATATCCAGGGGCGTCAGATCTATCACCGCTGTTTTGACGGGATCCTCCGCTGTCAGCTGCTTCATCTGAGACAGCAGAGAGCGGCGTAATTCTTCCCGCTTCATATTAATAAAATCAATAAGAATTACGCCGGACAGCTGGCGGAGCCGGATCTGACGGGCCGCTTCCGCCGCCGCCTCCTGATTGATGAGAAAAACCGTATCCTCCGCGTTCTTTTTCCCATCGTATTTTCCGGTATTTACATCAATGGCAGCGAAGGCTTCCGTCTGCTGGATTACCAGAAACCCGCCGGACTTCATCCATACTTTTTCACAGAGCAGGCTGTCTGTAAGGGCTTCCAGGGAGTACAGCCGGTATAGGGGCAGCAGGGAATCCCGGTACAGTTCCACAGAGAGAGGGGTTCTTTCCGACGCGGCCAGGCAGCGGTCCAGTTCTTCCATTACCTCCGGATCATCCGTGACAATCCGATCCAGGCTGCGCAGGGGAATCCTGGAAAACTCCTGGATCCAGTCCGGGGCGGACTGATACAGGCAGGTTCCCCAGGGACGGCATATCCCCTGCGTGAGGATATGTTCCATGGAGACTTTCATCTCCCGGAGTTCTTTTTGCAGTTCCTCCTCCGGAGCCTCCCCCGCGTTAGTCCGCGCAATGATACCAAAGGGGCTGGATTCCCGCTCAAAGATTTTTCTCAGCCGTTTCTTTTCTTCCGGAGCGAGGCGGCGGGAAAAATTGAGAAAGGGTCCTTCCGCAGTCAGGACCAGGTACTTCCCGGGCAGACGCAGACGGGCGGCGGCCCGGGGCAGTTTGGATTTCATGGCTTCCTTTTCAATCTGGACCAGCAGTTCATCTCCCGGCCTTAAAACCGTATTCTTTTTCCGGGTCTTATAAAGAGCGAAGCTGCTGTCGGAAAGAGGCAGGTAAACCCGCTGATCCCCTGAAATTCTTACAAAAGCGGCGCCGATATTCTCAGAAACTTTTTCTACCTGTCCCAGATAAATGCTGCCAAGAAGACTCTTTTTCCGCCGTGGGAACAGAAACAGTTCTTCCGGGACATTTTCCCTGTAGAGGACCATACAGAGGCATTCCGCTGTTCCGCGGTTCATTCGGGCGATCACCAGCTTATGACTCAATGGTATCCCCCAGTTCTCCCAGAGGGCGGAATTGGCGGCTGCCGTCTTTTCCCGCATCTGCGCAGAGTTCTTCCCGGCAAATCTGAAGGCTGTGTTCAGGGAAAGAAATTCCCAAAAACGCGCCGAACGCCTCTGCCGCCAGCTCCGGTTTCAGGTTATCCTTGCTTCCGGCGGAAATCCGCAGAACCAGCTCATTTCCCGACGCCTCCATCTTATAGATCAGCGGGCGGATGTCCACTTCCCGATCTCCCTTTTTTCCTTTTTTGGTAATGACAATGGACGGCTGAGAAAGAAATTCCCTAATCCTGTCCTGCCATCTTGCGGGGAGCATGGAAGGATCCCGAAAGGCAATTCGGTAATCCGCGGCAGATACCAGGGTCATTCCCTTGGAAGCCTTGTCCTCCGGGATCCGGATTACCTGAAGAATCCGGATTTCCGGCACCATGCAGGAATTAAGTCTTTGCTGAAATTCTGCGGTACTTTCACAGGAATGCACTTCCAGATCAAAGTATTCTCCGCAGCTTTCCGCTCCCACACCCAAAGGCTGGGCAAAGGACATGAGCATGTGGGGACTGAAGCCTCCGGAAAAAGCAACGTCCGCCCCCATTCGCCGCAGAGCCTTCTGAAAATAGCGCATGACGTCCAGATGGCCGATAAATTTCATAGAACCGGTTTTGGAAAATTTAATCCGCAGTCTCACAGCAGACACCTCCTCCGTATGTTCTGGCCCCGCAGCCGGAACACTGCTGCCGGCAGTTGGGGGTCACTTTTTCCGCCAGGGCGTTTTCCCACTCCCGTTTCAGAAACGCTTTGGTTACTCCGATATGAATAAAATCCCAGGGGAATAATTCCTCCGGATCCCGCTGCCGGGAAGTATAGAAGGCAGGATCAAGCCCTGTATCCCGGAAGGCTTTCTCCCAGCATTCCGGACGAAAAGTCTCCGACCAGGCGTCAAAAAGAGCCCCATTCCGGTAAGCCGCCTCAATCACCGCGCCCAGCCGCCGGTCTCCTCTGGCCAGCACCCCTTCCAGGACGCTGACATCCGCCTCATGGTAATTGTATTTGATGCTTTTCTGATTTTTCTGAGAGCGTATACTCTCCTTCAGCAGACGGGCTTTTTCCAGAAACTGTTCCTTCGTATTCATGGAAGCCCACTGGAAGGGCGTAAAGGGCTTGGGCACGAAGAAGGAACTGCTGGCTGTAATCTGGCACTTGCCGTTTCGCTGTTCTTTGGGAATGTCGTAGTACCGTTCCGCCACTTTTTCGCAAAGCTCCGCAATAGCCAGGATGTCCTCCTCTGTCTCTGTGGGAAGGCCCAGCATGAAATACAGCTTTACCTTATTCCAGCCGCCTTCAAAGGCCTGTCCCGCCCCTTTGAGGATATCTTCCTCTGTCAGTCCCTTGTTGATCACGTCCCGCATTCTCTGGGATCCTGCTTCCGGGGCAAAGGTCAGGCTGCTCTTCTTCACATCCTGTACCTTGGACATTACGTCCAGGGAAAAAGCATCGATCCGCAGGGAAGGAAGCGAAATATTCACATGACGGCGGTCACAGTCCGCAATAAGATGATCCAGCAGTTCCGGCAGCTGGCTGTAATCGCTGGAACTTAAGGAACTCAGGGAAATCTCTTCGTAGCCGGTGCTTCGCAGCATAGCCTCGGCCTTTTCCTTCAGGGTCTTCAGATTTTTTTCCCGCAGAGGCCGGTAGATCATGCCTGCCTGGCAGAAGCGGCAGCCCCGGATGCAACCCCGCTGGATTTCCAGCACTACCCGGTCCTGGGCAGCCTTCAGATAGGGAACCACCGGAGCCTCCGGATAGGAAACAGAATCAAAGTCCAGAACCAGCTGCTTTTCCACTGTCTTTGGCGCTTCCGGGCAGAGGGGCTGGAAATCAGCCAGGGTGCCGTCCTCATGGTAGGCCGCTTTGTACAGGGAGGGAACGTAAATTCCCGGGATCCCCGCCGCTTTTTTCAGAAAATCCTGCCGGCTGCCGCCTGCTTTCCGGTTTTCCAGATACGCGTCAAAGAGCGCGTCATACACCACTTCTCCCTCACCGATATAAAAAAGATCAAAAAAATCCGCCAGAGGTTCCGGATTATAGGTACAGGGCCCGCCTCCGATAACCAGTGGATCCGCCGCTGTCCGTTCCCCGGCATGCAGCGGGATTCCGGCAAGATCCAGAATCTGCAGAACATTGGTGTAACACATTTCATACTGGAGCGTAATCCCAAGAAAATCAAACTCACGCACCGGGGCCTGGGACTCCAGGGCAAACAGGGGGATCTGCTTTTCCCGCAGGATCCGGTCCAGATCCGGCCAGGGGGAATAGACCCGCTGGCACCAGACATCCGGCCGTTTATTGAACATATCATAGAGGATCTGGATGCCAAGATGGGACATGCCGATCTCGTAGACGTCGGGAAAACACATGGCAAAGCGGATGTCCACCTTTTCCGGGTCTTTCGTAACGGCATTGATTTCGCCTCCGATATACCGGGCTGGCTTGTCAACTTTTAATAAAATTTCATCGCTTAAAGCTAGTTTTCTCATTCTTTAACACCTTATTTTATAAAATTTCAAATTATTTAAATATACTTCTTTCTTCACATACTCCAGAAACCATTATAGATTGTACTATACGGTACTACATATGTCAAAGCATTAGGACAGTTTAACCAGGAAAATAAGTTATAGGGGCAAGAGTGACATTGTCACAGAACTTTTCCCCCGTGTCTGATATGATTCTGTCAACACAAAAGATAAGGAGAAGAAATGTTATGGGATTTTTTGATCTTTTTAAATCACCGGATATAAACCAGGGCATCAGCCGTTTTCAGTCTGTGAAAGGCGCTGTTTTGCTGGATGTGCGCACCCGCGGGGAATATGCCCAGGGCCACATTCCCAAAAGCCGGAATCTGCCTTTGCAGGAACTTCACAAAGCTCCCTCAGCCATTCCCGGGCGTGATACGCCCCTGTTTGTCTACTGCCTCAGCGGAGCCAGAAGCCGCCAGGCGGTTTCCCAGCTTCAGGAAATGGGGTATACAGATGTGACCAATCTGGGAGGAATTCAAAAATATCAGGGAAAGGTGGTGCGCTGAATATGAAAATTGTAATCGTGGGAGGGGTTGCCGGAGGCGCTACCGCCGCCGCCCGGATCCGGCGTCTGGATGAAGCAGCGGAGATTCTTATTTTCGAACGCACCGAATATATTTCTTATGCCAACTGCGGACTGCCCTACTATATCGGCGGCGTGATTGCGGATCCAGAAGAACTGACGCTCCAGACTCCGGAGAAATTCTGGAACCGTTTTCGGATTGCTGTGAAGACCCGCCATGAGGTGACTGCCATTCATCCGGAAAGGAAAACAGTTATAGTGAAAAATCTGAAAACGGGAGAAATTTTTGAAGAAACCTACGATAAACTGCTGCTGTCTCCCGGAGCCAGACCGGTCAGACCGTCTCTTCCCGGTATAGACAGCAGCCGTCTCTTTACCCTGCGGACTGTGGAAGACACCCTGGCCATCCGGCGGTTTGTGGAACTGGAGCATCCCCGTTCCGCTGTCCTGGCCGGGGGCGGCTACATCGGACTGGAGCTGGCGGAAAACCTCCGGGACCTTGGTCTGGAGGTCACCATCGTGCAGCGCCCGAAACAGCTCTTAAATCCCTTCGATCCGGATATGGCCGCCTTTATCCACGCCAAGCTCCGAAGCCGGGGGATCCGCCTGCTGCTGGGGCATTCGGTGGAAGGATTCCGTGAAAAAGAAAATACTATGGAAGTGCTGCTGAAGGATGCGGCGTCTGTTTCCGCGGATCTGGTGATTCTGGCCATCGGAGTCGCCCCGGACAGTCATCTGGCCGCGGAAGCCGGATTGAAACAGGGGATCAAGGGCAGCATCGCCGTCAATGACCGCATGGAAACTTCTGTCCCGGACATTTACGCGGTAGGAGACGCAGTGGAGGTGGAGCATCAGATAACCGGAGAAAAAACTCTGATTTCTCTGGCCGGCCCCGCCAACCGCCAGGGGCGCATTGCCGCCGACAACATCTGCGGCGGCGACAGCCGCTATCCCGGATCCCAGGGTTCTTCGATAGTGAAACTGTTTGATATGACCGCGGCCAGCACGGGGATCAATGAAAAGACCGCCGTACAGCTGGGAATCGATTATGACAAGGTGATTCTGTCTCCCCAGAGTCATGCCTCCTACTATCCCGGGGGCAAAATGATGACGATGAAGATCCTCTGGGAAAAGAAAAGCCTGCGTCTTCTGGGAGCGCAGATCGTGGGATATGACGGAGTGGACAAGCGCATCGATGTGCTGGCTGCCGCCATGTACGCGGGGCTTTCGGCTGCCCGGCTGAAAGAGTTGGATCTGGCCTACGCCCCGCCCTACTCTTCCGCCAAGGATCCGGTAAACATGGCCGGCTTTCTGATTGAGAGTGTTTCCGCAGGAAACATCCGGCAGTTTCACTGGAATGAGGCGGACGCGCTTCCCCGGGACGGCAGCGTGCATCTCCTGGATGTCCGCACGGAACCGGAATTTGCCTCGGGACATCTGGAGGGCTTTGTAAATATTCCCCTGGATGAACTGCGGGAGCATCTGGATCAGCTGGATCCCGCAAAGCCCGTGCGGGCAGTCTGCCAGAGCGGGCTCCGCAGTTATCTGGCCTGCAGGATCCTGTCCCAGGAGGGATTCTCCTGCTCTCATTTATCCGGAGGCTACCGGTTTTATCAGACGGTTCTGGAAGACCGCTGCGCGGCGGAAAGCGCCTGGCCCTGCGGCGTGGACAAAACGTAACATCTCAGATCGGTTCCACATCCCTGGTAGCTATTACGTCGCTTCCCAGTCCCAGCACATCGGGGATCACGATCTGTCCCGCCTGCACCGGCGCCTGCAGAGTTACTTTCCGTATTTCCGCCATGATGTCAAACAGGCGGTCCTTCGGCACCGGTCTGGTCAGCCGCACGCTGCACAGAGGCAGAGCGCCGTTTTCCACCAGCACCGAGGAAGTCAGATTGCGGACAGGAGCTGTAATCTCCTGTTCCACATACTCTGCCCCCTTCGGGCACTTGTTTCCGGATACAGAACGGATTTCTGTCCCCTGGTATTCTGTCCGGATTTCGCAGCCGTTGGGGCAGAGAATACAGGTAAATGTTCTATTCATTCACAGTCACCACCTTTATCTCAGAATCAGAAATCAGCCGGGAAACCGGAAGCGCAATGTTTTCCATCACCGCCGGAAGGAGTCTGGGATATTTCTTCCGCAGGAGGCAGCGCTCCCCCTGACGGATCTCCACCCAGCTGTCCCGGAGCGGATGCCTGGGCCGGAAGGACAGGGTCACGTCCCGGGTTCCGGTTATGTGCTGGGGCACCGTGTATCCGATCTCTCCTCCGGCGCTCACCGGGATTCTGGCCGGAATGCGCTTTCCACGCAGATAATCCGCCGCCGAATCTGCCAGACGCTCCGCTTCCAGGGAAACGAAGTCTACCAGATCGTGGACGTGGAGCACATTGCCGGCCGCGAAAATTCCCGGGACGCTGGTCTGATAAAACTCATCCACCACCGCTCCCTTCGTCCGGGGATCCATCTCTATCCCCGCCATCCGGGACAGTTCGTTTTCCGGGATCAGTCCCACGGAGAGAATCAGGGTATCGCAGGGATAGATTTTTTCTGTTCCGGGAACCGGCTGCAGCCTCTGGTCTACCCGGCTGACTTCCACTGCCTCCAGCCGTCCGGCGCCTTTGATGTCTGTCACCGTATGACTTAAATACAGGGGGATCCCGTAATCCTTCAGGCACTGCTCAATGTTTCTCGGAAGGCCGCTGGCATAGGGCTGTATTTCAAAGACCGCCTCCACCTTGACACCTTCCAGCGTCAGCCTCCGGGCCATAATCATGCCGATGTCGCCGGAGCCCAGGATCACCGCCCTGCGCCCGATGCTTTTATTTTTCAGGTTCATATAGGCCTGGGCGGTTCCGGCGGTAAAAACCCCGGAAGGACGCTCTCCGGGAATGGCCAGGGCGCCCCGGGTCCGTTCCCGGCATCCCATGGCCAGAATCACCGCCTCCGCCTGGTACCGCGCCAGACCTTTTCTGGAAACCGCGGTGACAGTCCGGTGAGAATCCAGGCCGATCACGGTGGTGTCCGTCTCCGCCGGGATTCCAAGCCTTCTGACTTCCTCCACAAAACGTCCGGCGTATTCCGGCCCGGAGAGGGAGCAGCCGAATCTGGACAGGCCGAAGCCGTCGTGAATGCACTGCCGCAGGATTCCTCCCAGCCAGTGTTCCCGCTCCAGGATCAGCAGGTCATCGATTCCTTTTTTCTTCAGTTCCGCGGCCGCCGCCAATCCTCCGGGGCCGCCGCCTATAATCACCGCCTGTTTTTTTATAAGACTCATTTTTCCCGCACCTCCCCGGTAAAGAGATAGGAGCCCTGCCTCTCATAGATCAGCTCCTCCGGTGATATCCCTTTTTCTTTCATCAGCAGCTCCGTGATCCTGGTCTGGCAGTATCCTCCCTGGCAGCGCCCCATCATGGCGCGGCACCGGTATTTGACCCCGGTAACCGTTCCGGCGCCCAGAACTCCGTGGATGGCGTGAAGGACTTCCGCCCGGGTAATGGTTTCGCACCGGCAGATAATTTCTCCGTAATCAGGGTTCTCCCGGATCATTTTTTCCTGCTCTTCCCTGGATTTGTCCCGGAAGGAGGGAAATCTGCGGCGGATGGGATTAAAACGGGGATTCGGCTTCAGTTCTTCCGCTTCCTCTATAAGCCGGACAATTTCCCTGGCAATGGGAACTGCGCTGGTAAGCCCCGGAGATTCGATTCCCACCAGATTTACCGCATGAGGAGCAATGTCAGCTCTGCGCTCAATGACAAAATCGTGATAGCCGCCCTCTTCTTTTGAGGAAAGCTTGGGGCGGATTCCCGCGAAACTGCGGATCAGATTTTCCCGTTTCAGATACGGGTAGATCCGGCTGCCGTCCCGGATCAGAAGCTCCATAATCCTGCGGGTGGTAGCGTAATCCCCCCGGTTCCGGATATATTCTGTGCTGGGCCCCACCAGGATGTTGCCCTCCAGGGTAGGGGTCAGATGGATCCCCAGGCCTCCGGTTTTATAATTGGGAACCGGATACACCGGCAGAGGCAGGGTATCCTTCAGCTTTTTGTCCAGTACAAAATATTCGCCCCGGCAGGGATGGAGGGTATAGCCGTCTATTCCCAGCATGGAAGCGATTTTGTCAGAACCCAGTCCCGCGCAGTTGACGATCCAGCGGCTGCGGAACACGCCGTTTCCGGCAGTGACAGTGTAGATCCCGTCCTCTTCCAGGCGGATGCCGGTGACTTCCCTTCCGCAGAAAAATTCCACACCGTTTTCGGCCGCATTTTCCGCCATGCCGAAGGTAAATTCAAAGGGATTTAAAATCGCTGTGGTGGGGGACCAGAGAGCGAACTCACCCCGGATCAGGGGAGCCTTCTGCCGGATAAAGTCTCTGCCTGCCAGTTTCATTCCCTGAATGCCGTTTTTTTCTCCCTGCTCTTTCAGCCTGCCAAGGGCCTTCCGGTCGTCCTCTGTAAAACCTACTACCAGTTTGCCGGTACGCCGGTAGGGAATATCCAGTTCCTCTGCAGTCCGGTCAAAGCTGCGGTTTCCCTCCACACAGAATCGGGCCATGGCGGACCCGGGCGTATTGTTGTAGCCCGCATGGAGAACCGCGGAATTCCGATTGCTGGTTTCCATACAGATATCCGGCCCTTTTTCCAGCACGCAGAGAGACAGACAGTACCGGGACAGTTCCCTGGCCGCGGAACATCCGATGACCCCGGCCCCGATAATCAAAACATCGTATGCACGGTCCATCCCTATTCCCCCATTACCTGAAAGACAATCTCACGGTTCCGATCCCGAGTATCGCATTCCACCAGCGTAAGATTCTGCCAGGGCCCGATAGTGATTTTGCCGTCAATAAATGGAATGGTGATAAAGGGGCTCAGCAGGGCGGATTTAATATGGCTGGAGCCGTTGTCGTCATGCCAGGTGTTGTGGTGCTCGTAAAAAATAACCCTTCCGTTTTTGTCCATATAAGGAGAGATCTTGTCCAATGCGGCTTTCAGATCATGTTTTACAATCCCCGGCTCAAACTCCAGGGTGGTCAGCCCGGCAACCCCTCCGGTGGTAAAGCCGGTGATGACGCCGCTTTTGATGCGGAATTTCTCACAGGCTTCCTCCACACACTGCTGAAAATCACCTGTAACGTCAATCATTCCCATATGGGCTTTTGTTTTATACTTTTTTATGGAACTATATACAGCCATGCGTGTGTCCTCCTACTTAATTTCTAAATCTATAGTATCACATTTTCCGCGTCTGGCAAGTGCCGGCCGGGCGTATCCGCGCAGTAAAAAACAGCGGCCGGTGCGACGCAAAGCGAAGGACGCGCACCGGCCACTGCCTGAGAGGTTGATCTGTATTTAATATTTTCCGTATTTATCCAGCGTCTCAAACATGGCGTCCAGATTTTCCGGCTTGGAATTTTCCAGTGACCCGTTGAAATCAAAAATGTAGCCGCCGCCGGGCATGCAGTCCTCCAGCAGTTTCCTGGTTTCCGCAATGACCTCTTCCCTTTTGCCGAATTCCAACAGGGCTACGGGAAGATTTCCCATGATGCAGGCAGTGCCGCCCAAAATCCTCTTTGCCTCTTTCATATCGACTTTTTCGAAATGATACAGCACCTTTCCTTTGGGCACGTCCGTCAGCTGCTCCAGGCGGCTGCTATAAGGTCCTTCGGTATAGATATAAGGCGTCACCCCCCACTCTATCAGGGCCATCATGATTTTTTTCAGCGGCTTCCAGTAGAGCCGGTGGTACTGCTCCTCGTTCATGAAGCCGTCCATGGCCTTGTGCAGGGGGAAGAAGACTCGCTTCACCGGAAGATCCGCGTATTTCAGATACTGCAGAGCCTGGATCTGCTGATCCGCGAAGAGATCGCAGGCAGCCTCAATATATCCCTGCATGCTGTCGTCTGTCAGATCTTCAAAAATCCCCATGGTTCCCCGGAAATAGTCGCCAAGGATATCGTAGGGAGCCTCTGACATTCCAGAGAGAAGTCCCGGGAACCCCATGTCTGTCAGCTTCTGCATGTACTGCCCGGTGGCGGCCCCGGCCTTGGCGTCCTCCGCCGCGATTTCCGCCAGACGCTGGTAAGCTTCTCCCGCCTCCCGGCTGTAAAGGGGAGACAAAAATCCGGTATTCAGCACAACCGTGGGGGTAAAATGAATGCCCGCCAGACCTTTCAGGGACGGATACGCTCTGGGGATATACTTGCGGAGCATGAATCCGGTAAAATCCCCCAGCATTTCCGGATATTCCTCCTGGGTCATAAACTCCCGCTCAATGACCTGATGCGAACTGTAATCGGAAACAGAGGTTCCCGGTTTCCCGGGCCAGTCAATCATCTGGGAATCAGCCAGTTCATTGGCTTTTCCGCTGGTAAACCCGGAAAAAGTATGGAGATCGCAGAGGGGGTGCTCGCTGTAGAATTTAACAGCCGCGTCTCCGGCCGCTTCATAGTTGTAAAAAATATCCTTATAACTGGATCCGCTGCACCTCTGCATATAGGACGCGATAAAAGGAGCTACCGGCACCCGATCCGGGGTTCCCAGGGCAATGGCTGTGTCCACACGGTTCTTTCTCTCCGCAAATAACTTTGCTGTTTTTTCTTCCATAAAAGATTCCTCCTGTACTTCAAAGATAGTTTTATATTAAATCAAATCCGGGCAGGAAGACAGCCGCCGTATGTTGTTATTTTTTTCTGTATATGCTACACTGTGTAGCGGAGGAATGACTATGATAATCACCATGGAAATACTGTTTTGCCTGATGCAAAAAAAATATCCGATTCAGGCGGAGCATCTGTTGAAAAGTCATATGCCGGCGGATGAAATCCGCATTTATGAAGAAGGCATGGAACTGCCTTCCGGAACTCTGGTTCTTATAGATTCTTGGGAAAACTTCAGCAATGCTGCCCCGGAGGAAAATATATGTTTTCTGATCTGCGCCCCTGCCGCTTTGGGCAGCAGCTCCCGGATGCATGGATTTTCTTACGCGGTTCTGGCTGAAGGGATCCCCCCTGCGGAAGTACAGATATTTCTGCTGGAACTGTGCAACAGACTGCGGCGCTGGGACGCCCGCTTCGCGGAAGAAATTTTCAGGCACGGAAATTATCGGGAAGTTATGGCGGAAGGCCGTGAATTTCTGGACTATGAATACAGCATCATCGATCAGAATATGGTCAATCTTTACAGCACCCCTGGATATCTGACTTTTATCGGTGGAAAAGAAATGGAAAGAATGCCATCTGAACTGATTCAGGCACTAATGCTGCAGCCGGAATTTCACGCAGTGGCAAAACTGGGAACGCCTTTTTACTACTACGATGAAACAAACGACATACAGCTTCTGTGCAAAAATCTGTTTCTGGAAGGTCAGTATTATGCCAGGATTGTCATGTATATAGGGGAAAGAGGCGCGGAAGTATCTGAAGGGATAAAAGAATTATTGGATCTGTTTGGCAGACATATGGAGCATCTGATCCGTTATACCATTGCCCCGGAAAGCAGACACACCGGCGACCAGCTGCATTACCTCTTCCGGGCTCTGGCAGAGGAAAAACAACCGGATCCCGCTTACTGCGCTTCGGTTCTGGCGTCATCCGGGTGGAATCGAACAGACACCTATGCGGTGATTAAACTCCGGTTTTATGAGGATCGGGGGTGGGATTCCCAGCTGGACACGGCCCTGCCCTATCTGGTTCGCGAGCTGGAGGGAGAATGGCCCGGATCCTGCGCCATTATATTTGACGCGTCCATCCTTTGGCTTGTGAATACCAGTGTTTCCGGCGGCCGTTCCGGGTGGGAGAAACTGCGGCAGAAAGCGGCCTTTTTTGTCCGGGATCATGTCTGTCACGCGGGGGTCAGTCCTCTGTTCCGGGATTTTTTCATGATCCCGGACAGCGTCCGAACCGCGGACGCCGCTCTGGAAATCGGACTGCGGAAGCATCCGGAGTTCTGGTACTATCTGTTTGATGATTATCGCCTGGACTATATGATGGAAAAAATTTCCTCCGGAATCTCTCCCGCTTTTCTCCGGCATCCCGCCATAAAGATATTGGAGGACTGGGACCGGGAAAAGGGAACGGAACTTTCCGCTACCCTGGAGGCATACCTGGGGAACAATCTCAATATGACAGCAGCAGCGGAAAAACTGTATATCCACCGCACCACCTTCTGCCGGCGGATGAATCAGATCCGCAGGCTGACCGGGCTGAATATGAGTGACCGGGATACGGTTCTTACGCTGCTGCTGTCCTATCGTATGCTGTCAGATTACTCTGCGGATGGAGAGGATGGGCGCAAATGAGGCGCTGCTGACAATAATGCCTGCGTTTTCATTGGCCGCGTGAACCACCGTGCCGCCGCCCATGTACAGGGCTACATGGCCGCTGTAGCAGATAATGTCACCCGGCTGCGCCTCCGCGTAGGAAACCGCCTTCCCCTCGCTCCGCAGCGCCGCGGAGTTTCTGGCTACCGAATAGCCGAAATGCCGGTAAATCAGGTTGACATATCCGGAACAGTCTGTCCCCTCTGTCAGGCTGCCGCCGCCCCAGACGTAGGGATTGCCCACAAACTGCAGGGCGTATTCGATGAGCTCCTGTCTTTTCTGAAAGTCTTTGTCCTGCCGCTCCTGCTCGGTCCAGTTCTGTTCCAGAATGGACTGAAATACCTTCCGGGCATTTTCCACATCGGCCGCGGAAGCCCCGGCCTGCTGACTCTCCGACAGCTTCTGAATCTGCTCATTATATTCATCAATCAGTTTCTGGTATTCATCCGCTTTTTGACGGGCTTCTTCCATCTGACCCGCATAGTCAGAGGAGGCCTGCCTTTTTTCCTCCAGTTTCTGCTGGAGGTATTCCTGCTGTTCTTCCTGCTCGTCTTTCATAGTCTGCAGACTTCCCAGAGCTTCCGCCTGCTGAGACTCTAATTCCTGTACCCGGGACACGGTGTCGGCGTATTCTTCCAGACAATCCCGGTCATATTCATACATCTGCTGGGTATATTCCGCCCGGTTCAGCAGCCCCGAGAGATCTCCGTCCTCCAGCAGGATCATAATCCATCCGGCATTTCCCCCGTGTTCATATATGTACTGGATCCTGGTCTGCATGGCTTCATACTGTTTTGACTTGTCGTTTTCCGCCTGGGCCAGATTCTGCCGGGTCTCCTCCAGAAGTTTTTCTTTATCCTCGATCTGCCGGCTGAGAGAGTCTACCGCGGACAGAGTAACCACCAGCTGCCCGTCCAGACTGCCGATCTCCTCCTCCATCTGCTTCTTCTGATCTTCCAGCGACTGTATAGAATCCAGAAGTGTCTTTAAAGACTGGTCCGCCTCCTCTTTCTGATCCTTTATCTCAGTGACCGTGGGCGCTGCCGCCGCGGTCAGAATCTGGGAACTGCACAGGGCGGCTGTGATCCCAAGAATTAATTTTTTTGTTTTACTCATAAGAACCTGCCTGTATATTTTTTATAACAGAATTAGAATACCATTTTTATTGTGCAGATTCAATCAGATTTTTGTAAATAAAAGAAAAATCTGTACAATTTTCGGCACAGAGAAAAAAGAAGCTGGAAACCGACGGGGTTTCACACGCCGATTCCCAGCAAAATATTTTTCTCCATCTGTTTTTATTTTTGGCTCAGGACCTGCTTTCCCTCCGCTATGTAGATCACCCATCCGGCTACATTCACTACATGATCCGCGATCCGCTCATAATACTTGCCGATCATCAGCTGATCCACCAAAGACCCCTCTTTCAGAAGGCCCTGGGTCAGTTCATTGCGGAATTTTACAAACAGTTCGTCCACCTTGTCATCCATATCAATCACCTGACGGGCCAGGGCAGTGTCAGAATTCTCCAGAGCCTCCAGTCCTTTGTCCAGCATCTCAATGGCAGCCCCGGCGATGTCCAGCAGCAGCTGGCAGGGACGATCCGTTTCTCCTGTCAGAAGGATTTCCGCGATATCCCCTCCGTTGATTCCAATCCGTTCCAGATCAGCGGCGATCTTCAGTGAACCGGACACCTGTCTCAAATCTGTGGCTACCGGCTGCTGCAGCAGAAGAAGACGGTTGCAGAGCGTCTCGATGAGACTTTCCATGTTGCTGATTTTTACACTTTTCTCGCAGATTTCATCCAGCTCCTCTTTATTCCTGCTGGAAAGCAGGCCGCAGGTGCTGCGGATGCTTTCCCGGCAGCTTTTGCCCATCTGGATTACAGATCTGCGAAGTTCTTCCAGCTCTTCATTAAAATTTGTCCTCATGCACAAAACCTCCTCTATCACCATCAGGCTCTCCTGAGCCTGTCTATTATTCAGTTTTACTTTATTCCAGCTTCTGTTATTTGTCAAATTAAATCTATGAAAAATTCAGATATTTTATATATTTTTCAAAAAATTAATTATTTTTCATTTCTATGGGAGGGCTGGCTGGCTATAAAGAAACGCAGCAGTCTGGTCTTATGCAGAATAAAAATGGAAAAATCCATAAACAGATGGGCGATCAGGGTGCTGACAATCACTCCGTTGGATTTCAAAAGAAAATCTGTGTAAAAGCCGAACCAACAGATAAAAGCCGAATATCCGCCCATCAGCAGAAGCAGGGGAAGATTGCGCACCGCCCCTCTGAGTGTTTCCATAAAACTTTTGATTGTAAAATCAAAGTAAAGAAATCGTCCTACCGCCAGCGTAATAAAGTAAAGGATCAGTTCGTCATAATTTGTATCGTCATAAATAAAACGGATATACAGTAAAATCAGTACAATGTAGAAGGAGGACACCAGGCGCACCGCGGCCTTCTGTTCCGATTTTATGTGAGTCAGCTTTACCAGCACCACGTCAAACCAGCTGGTCAGAAAAACAGAGAGGACAATAAACAAAAGCAGAAGAACGCTTTTATAGCGGATCCATATTTCCGCGGCCCGGGGCAGATACTGGGGCAGGTACGCGTCAATGAGATAGTAAAGGCTCAGAAACAGCAGCACAGCCGTACTGCTGAATACCATCTCATAAAAACTCTCAATGACCCGATATTGTTTTTTGCTGTGTTTTTGCAGTTCCCGCTCAGGCATGGGAGCGGCTGTCGTCCGCAGCTTTTTCTTTACCTGAATTTTCGCGGCGCAGAGAATCACCGCCAGCACGGCGAACATTCCCAGAAAAGATACAAGTAAAAAGATACCGGCGTTTTTCAGGTTAAAATAGTGCAGCAGATAATATTCATTCATTTTGAAACTCCTTCCGAAACTCTTCTTTTATCTGAATTCCGATTCTATATCATAGTCCCAAAATGTCAAAAGAATGTGAACTTTTTTAGTGAAAAACGGGAACCGATGTCTTCCCCCGGTTCCCGCTGCTGATTAAAGATAGTTCAGAAGATCCTCCGGCGTCTGAGCCAGACGTTGCGCTCCTCTCAGTTCTTCCGGAGAGCCAAATCCGTAAACACAGCCAATAAAGGGGCTTCCGCTGCTTTTGGCTGCCTCCAGATCGCTGTATCGATCTCCGATAACCACATAGGGCGGCGGGAAGCGATCCGTTACATGCAGTATGATCTCCGATTTCGGAGCAGACTGAAAGGACTCGCAGTCGAAAAAGAAATCAAACCACCGCTCCATGCGGAAAGCATCCCAGTGAATCTCTGCGTAGGAAGCCTGACAGTTGCTCAAAATCGCCATAGAATATCCCTTTTCTTTCAGCTGCCCCAGGATTTCCGGCATCCCGGGGTACCAGGCCGCCCGTCCCTCCTGTACCGCCTGCTTCATAGCTTCCCCCACCAGGGACGCTGCCTGCCCCTTGATTTCTCCCGGCAGGTCCGGCAGAAAGGAATTCCACATATCCCGGGTATTCATGCCCAGCCAGGAGGCGATCTTTTTCCCGGAAGCTTCGGGAACAGCGTATCCCTGCCGGCGCAGCCACTGAAAGGCCTGTTCCACCGCCGGCTCATAGATCCGCAGAGTATCGTGGATAGTGCCGTCGTAATCAAAGATCAGGGACGTTTTTTTTTCGGCGGCCATCTTACAGCTGCCGCGCCAGATTCACCATTTCAATGGCTGACAGGGCGCAGTCATATCCTTTGTTTCCCGCCTTGCTTCCTGCTCTGGCAATGGCCTGCTCGATGTTTTCCGTGGTTACGATTCCGAAAAGTACAGGAACCCCGGCGGCAAGCCCTGTCTGGGCAATGCCCTTGGACACTTCGCTGCACACGTAATCGTAGTGGCTGGTGTCTCCCCGGATCACGGCCCCCACGCAGATCACCGCGTCGTATTTGCCGGATTTTGCCATTTTGGAGGCGATGAGGGGAATCTCAAAAGCGCCCGGCACCCAGGCCGCAGTAATGTTTTCCTCCGCTACTCCATGGCGGACCAGGCCGTCCACGGCGCCGGACAGCAGCTTGCTGACAATGATTTCATTAAATCGGGAAGCCACAATGGCTGCTTTCATGCCCTCCGGGGCAACTACCTTTCCTTCCAGTACCTGAATCTGTTTCATTTTCCTTTCCTCCTGAGGTTTTAAAAGTGAATTTCTTTAAAAATGTGTCCCATTTTTTCCTGTTTGGTTTTCATATAGAAAGAGTCGTATTTCTGGGGCGTGATTTCAATGGGGACCCGTTCCGTAATGGTAAGGCCGAACCCGTTGAGGCCATATACTTTCTGAGGATTGTTGGTGAGCAGCCGCAGAGATTTTGCTCCCAGATCCGACAGGATCTGAGCGCCCACCCAGTATTCCCGCAGATCCGGGGCAAAGCCCAGACGGATATTGGCTTCCACTGTATCCAGCCCCTGTTCCTGCAGCTCATAGGCTTTCAGCTTGTTGATGAGGCCGATGCCCCGGCCCTCCTGGCGCATATACAGAATAATGCCCCGGCCTTCCGCCTCCACCTGCCGCATGGCGGCCTGCAGCTGATTTCCGCAGTCACAGCGCAGAGAGCCGAAGGTATCCCCGGTAAGACATTCCGAATGCACCCGGCAGAGAAGGTTCTCTCCATCGCCGATCTCTCCTTTTACCAGGGCTACGTGGTGTTCTCCCGTAATGTTGTTGATATATCCGTAGATCCGGAAATGGCCGTAACAGGTGGGCATGTCCGCGCAGGCTTCCCGGACCACATGTTTTTCATGAATCCTGCAGTAATCCTGCAGTTCCTTGATGGTAATAAATTTCAGCCCGTATTTTTCCGCCAGTTTCCAGAGGCCGGGAGTGCGCATCATGGTACCGTCCTCCTCCATGACCTCGCAGCAGACCCCGCACTCTGTCAGCCCGGCCAGCCGCATGAGATCTACCGTGGCCTCTGTGTGGCCGTTCCGCACCAGCACGCCGCCCTTTCTGGACACCAGGGGGAAGACATGGCCGGGGCGCCGCAGATCCCCGGGAATCGTGGAGGGATCCGCGCATTTTCGCATAGTGTATCCCCTCTCCTGGGCGGAGATGCCGGTGGTGGTATCTTTGTGGTCCACGGACACGGTAAAGGCAGTACAGTGATTGTCTGTATTTTCAGAAACCATCTGGGGCAGGCCCAGACGGGAGGCTACGGCGGCGCTCATAGGGGTGCAGATCAGCCCTCTGGCATGGCAGGCCATAAAATTAATATTTTCGCAGGTGGCAAATTCCGCAGCGCAGATCATGTCCCCCTCGTTTTCCCGGTCCGGGTCATCTGTCACCAGGATAATCTTTCCCGCCCGCAGCTCCTCCAGTGCCTCCGGAACGGTGCTGTATTTCTGTTCCATATAAAAATCTCTCCTTTTCTACACTTAAAAATCCAGTTCCCGGAGCATCTCCATGGTAATTCCGGAGGCTTCCGGCTTGGGCTGTGTTCCGGGATCTCTGCCCAAAACACAGCCCAGCAGTTTTTTTACGTATTTGCCGATCAGATCCGTCTCCAGATTCACCGAATCGCCCGGCCTCTTTTGCAGCAGAATGGTCTCCTGTCCCGTATGGGGAATCACGGATACCTGAAAAGAAGTTTCTCCCACGGCAGCTACGGTCAGGCTGACGCCGTCGATACAGACGGATCCTTTTTCCACAATCAGCTCCAGAAGCTCCTCCCCCGCGGCCACAGTCACCCACACCGCGTTTTCCTCCCGGCGAAGCCGGGTGATGCTGCCGGTTCCGTCAATATGCCCGGAGACCAGATGGCCTCCGAATCTCCCCTCCGCGGCCATAGCCCGCTCCAGGTTTACCGGATCCCCGGGCCGGCAGCCGGAGAGACTGCTCCGGCGGACCGTCTCCGCCATCACATCCGCGGTAAACCCATCCGGCTGGAGGGACACCACTGTCAGGCAGATGCCGTTTACGGCGATACTGTCTCCGATCCCGGTTCCCTCCAGGACTTTTTTTGCCCGGATAGAAATGGTTCCGGAACTGCCGGATAAGGCAAGTGAGCGGATCCGCCCTGTCTCTTCTACGATTCCTGTAAACATATTTTTTTCTCCTTACCGTCGATCACTTTCCAGGAAAGCAGGAGGTCCTCTTCTATCCTGGATATTTCTGTCAGCTCCAGGGGAAATGCCTGATCCGGAGTTTCCACCCCCGGGCCTTCCACCGGAGATCTGCCTCCGCCGCCGAACAGTTTGGGGGCGATAAATTCCCGGATTTCCCGGACGATTCCGGCCCGCAGGGCCGATTCATTGAGTCGGCCTCCTCCCTCCAGGAGAATGCTGTCAATGTTCTCGCGGCCCAGCTGCTTCATCAGTTCTCCCAGGTTGACTTTCTCCGGGGAATCCGGAACCTCCAGCACTCGGACTCCCCTTTCTTCCAGAGCCTTTTTTCTGGCGGTAAATTCCGGATCCCCCGCTGCGGCCCCGGAAGCGCAGGCGGCGATCACCGGAACCTGGTCCGCGGTCCGGCAGAGTTTTGAATCCAACGGAAGACGCAGACGGCTGTCACAGATAATGCGGATAGAGTTTCTCCTTCCCTCCTTTCGCACCGTGAGAAGAGGATCATCCGCCAGCACGGTGCCGATGCCCGCCAGGATTCCCATATAGCTCCAGCGCAGTTCCTGCACCTTCTGTCTGGCGGCTTCCCCGGTGATCCACTTGGAAGCGCCGGTGCGGGTGGCGATTTTCCCGTCGGCGGTCATGGCGTATTTCATCACCACATAGGGAGTGCCGGTGGTAATAAAATGAAAGAATACCGGATTCAGTCGGTCGCAGGCTTCTCTCATAAAATCTTCCTCCACCGTTACCCCGGCCTGCCGCAGAATGGCAGCCCCTTTGCCGGAAACCTTTGGGTTGGGATCTCTGGAGCCGATGACCACCCGGGCGATTTTCTGCTCCAGAATCGCTTCCGTGCAGGGAGGAGTTCTCCCGTAATGACAGCAGGGTTCCAGAGTCACATACAGAGTAGCTCCCTCGGCAGACTCCCTCAGAGAACGGATGGCATTGCGCTCCGCGTGGAGTTCTCCCCATCGGGCATGCCAGCCCTCCCCGATGATCCTGCCGTCCTTTACAATAACCGCTCCTACCAGAGGATTGGGATTGGTCCAACCCCTTCCCCGCCCGGCCAGTTCGATGGCACGTTCCATAAATTCACGATCTGTCATAGGCTCTCCTTTTTCTGAAAAAGCCCTGACAGAATTCCGTTTCCGGAATCTCTGACAGGGCTCTTTGCTCACATTGTTCTTTCTGGCAGTCTCCCCGCAAATAAAAAACTCTGAAATGAAACACATTTCAGAGCTGATTCACGCAGAAAAACCGCCTCTCTCTTCTTCCATCCAGACTATACTGTCGGCCCCGGAATCTCACCGGATCCTGCCTTTCGGCTCGCGGGCTTTACCGCCGGTAGGGACTTGCACCCTGCCCTGAAGATAGATATTTTTTTGACGAATTTCATTATACTCCTGTTCTTTCAGAAAAGCAAGGGAAATAATTTGTAAAATTCTCTTCTGACCTTTTGTTTTCCGGGATATTTCTGATACAATGAGGGAACCAGGTGAGACATCTTCCTGATTCCGAAGAGACTTGACAGTCAATAGCCGGCTGATATGTTCCGGATCATTCCCCCGGAATTTCGTAAAGAAATTCTGTCCATCTTCCTTTATAACTGTAACAGGGCATAAAGGGATGTTTTTTGCCCTTTAATATTCCGGCCCTCAGATCTATCGCGTCCTTCAGATTTTTTTCCATGTATTCCGGTCCGACGGGACAGTCGTGATGGCAGGGAAGAATGGTCTCTGCCTGATCTGCGAGGCCACAGAGTTTTTTCTGGCTCTCAATATAAAGGTCCAGATTCCGGTGCGCGCCGAACATAAAGATAGGGCCTTCCTTCTGGACGGAATCCCCGGGCAGCAGCAGTTTCTTTTCCCGGTCCAAAAAGGCAACGCTTCCGTAAGTATGTCCGGGGATTTCCAGAACTTCCAGACAAAAATCTCCGCAGCGGAAAATGTCCCCCTCCCTCAGATCCTTTACTTCGATCCCGCTGTCCAACAGGTGCCAGTCCTTCTGATTCAGATAACAGCTGCCGAAATCCTTCAGGCCGCCGGTGTGATCTCTGTCTCCGTGGGTCAGAAGCACCTGAACCGGAAGATCCGTGACCTCCCGCACTGCCTGATACACCCCGCTGTCCTCAAATCCCGTATCAATGAGCAGGGCCTGCTGCTCTCCCACAATCAGGAACTGCCGCACCCGGCCATCCTCCAGGATATAAAAGTGATCCATAAAAAGCTTGATTTCTGTCATACATGCCTCCTTTTATAAATCCGCTGTTTTGAGAGCGGCGTAACCCTCATAAAAAACCTTAAAATCTTTTATATTTATGATAACACGAAATAGATACCGCCTCAATTCGGGACTTGCTTTTTTTGCGGAAATCAGGCATGATAGTACACGTACTTTAACAGAAAAGAGGGACATACAATGCTGCAGATCAGAAAAATGACAGGGGCGGACGCAAAAACAGTTCTCCCCATGGTATACGGTTTTTACAGAAGCGACGCAGTGGATCACGCAGTGCCGGAAGAAACCCTGAACCGGACCTTTCAGGCGGCAGTCACAGATGGCTCCCTCCTGGAGGGATTCGTTCTGGAGGATGAGACCGGCGCGGTGGGCTTTGCCTATCTCTCCCCCTACTACGCCTGCGAAGTAGGCGGCGTCAACATGATGCTGGAGGAAATCTTTATCATTCCGGAAGCCCAGGGAAAAGGATACGGCACGGAATTTTTCCGCTGGATGGAGGAAACCTATCCGGAGGTGCGCCGGTTCCGTCTGGAAGTAACCGAAAGCAACCAGGCGGCGGCGCGGCTGTACAAAAAACTGGGATATGATTTTATCCGGTATGAGCAGATGGCAAAGGACCGGAAATAATTTTCTCCATCACAAAATTTGTCAGCAGGACTCCCCTGCGCTCCACCTGCTGTTCCCGGACCAGCCGGTATCCCCGTTTTTCAAAAAATCCTCTGGCAGTCAGAGAGGCGTGGGTACGGATCACTGCCGTGCCCGCCGCCTGCTCCAGAGCCTCACAGAGAGCGGTGGCAGCGCCCTGCCGCTGAAAATCTTTATGTACATAGAGCCGGTCCAGATACCCGCCCTCAGCCATATCGCCGAATCCCGCGATCTTGCCCTCCCATACCGCAATCAAGGTAAAATGCTCCAGAAAAGAACGATTCCAGGCTCTGAGGTCCGGATGTTTTGGGGCCCAGGCATTCGCCTGGGCCAAAGTATAATCGTTCCGGTTGACAGAATGCACGGTTTCATAGAATAATTCCAGACATTCCCGGCAGTCGGAGGGATTGTATTTTCTGACTGTGAACTTCATAGCTTTTCTCCTGCTCCTGCATAATGCGTCAGATTTCTCGCCGGGCTTCCGCAGGCCGCAGCAGTTCCAATACCAGGGTCCCCACAGTAACCGCATCCTCCACCGTCAGATAGTGATCCGCGGCCGCCTCCAGCAACAGCTTTCCGGAGGCGGGAAATTCTTCGTCCTCAAACCAGATGTTCACCAGCAGGGGATATCGGGGAAGGAAAGGAATCCTGGCACAGTAATCTCCCTTTCCCTGTATTTCCTCCGCCCCCAGCTTCTGAAAACTCTCCCGCACCTGTTCCGGTGTTTTCCCTTTCAGAAAGTTTCCCAGATCCCTCTCCGCGTCCCGGTCAAATTTGGTCCCCCGGATCACTCCCTCCCGCAGACTGCCGAAATTGATCCATTTCCCTGTCAGGGGAGTTCCATCCGCCAGATCCAGATAATGGAGCAGGATCAGATGCTGCCATCCCTCCACCGGGGGCTGAAAGGTACAGTCCGTCCAGGAAAGTCGCAGTTCACGCCCCAGAGATAAGATCCGCAGGGAAGCCGTTTTCTCGTCAAAGGTTACGCCCGAGAGCCCGGCGATCTCCCTGGGATCCCGGATCCGCAGACGCTCCAGGGCTGCTTTTCTCATTTCTTCAAAAGCGCGGTTGGCTGTCGCCTTCATATAAATCCTCCTTTTGAGCAGTCAATCCTTCTGATTTTTTCTTGAGTGCAGTATAACCTAAATAACCGCTTCTGTCCATTTTTATGTTCCCCTCTTGACAGACACTTTTCCGCGCCATATAATAACATTGTTATATCACACTGCTATATGGAGGGGATCATGGAAGAAACCGCTTCTGCTACACTGAATCATATCCTGCTGGCCGCCATGGAAGAATTTTCCGACAAAGGCTTTCTGGGAGCCTCCCTGCGGCAGATCGTAAAAAAAGCCGGTGTTACCACCGGGGCGTTTTATGGCTATTTTTCCAGCAAGGAGGCTTTATTTGCCGCTCTTGTAGAACCCCATGCCGCCGCTCTTATGGGAAAATTTATGGAAGCTCAGACCACTTTCGCTGAACTGCCGGAAGAACAGCAGCCGGAACATATGGGGGTGGAATCCTCCCATTGTATCCACTGGATGGTGGATTATATCTGCCGGCATCGCGAACCGGTAAAGCTGCTGCTCTGCCGCTCAGAAGGCACCAGCTATGAGCATTTTGTCCATAATATGGTGGAGATCGAGGTAGAATATACCATAAAATATATGGAAGTCCTCCGGCATCTGGGGAAAAATATCCCCCAGCTGGATGAACAGATGTGCCATATCATTGCCAGCGGCATGTTTAACGGAGTATTTGAGGTCGTGATCCACGACATGCCCAGGGACAGAGCTCTGCGCTATGTGGATCAGCTGCGGGACTTTTATACAGCCGGATGGCTGAAATTAATGGGGCAGTAAGCCCCATTTTCTCGGCATGATAGTTAGTTTATTCTAACTTCATGATAGATAAAAAGCTAGGAGGTATGATTTTGAAGCAAAAAAAACAAAGCAGCCTGTCCCGCATTTTAAGTTACGCAGGCGGGCACAAAAATCTCACCCTGCTGGGCTGCCTTCTCTCCGCTCTTTCGGCGGTACTGGGGCTGATCCCTTATGTATGCGTCTGGCTGGCGGCAAAGAATGTACTGGAGGCCTGGCCCGGCACTGATGGAATATCCGGTCTGGCCCGCTGGGGCTGGACGGCGGTCTGGACCGCCATAGGCAGTATTCTCCTGTATTTTGCGGCCCTGATGTCTACCCATATCGCCGCCTTCCGCACAGCCCGGAATATCCGGCGTGCCGCCATGGCCCATGTACTGAAGCTGCCCCTGGGATTTTTTACAGAAAATCAGTCCGGGCGGCTGCGGAAGCTCATTGATGACAACGCCGGCCTTACAGAAGATCTTCTGGCCCACAAACTTCCTGATCTGGCGGGAACGGCAGTCACTCCCGCGGCGGCTGTTGTCATGCTGTTTCTCTTCGACTGGAGAATGGGTCTTCTGTGTCTGCTCACTATGATCCTTGCCTTCCTCTCTATGTGCCTGATGATGGGCGGAAAAAACGCCGGTTTCTTTCATCGGTATCAGAAGGAGATCGAGCGCATGAGCGGCGAGGCGGTAGAGTATGTCCGGGGCATTCCCGTGGTAAAGATGTTTCAGCAGACCGTCTACTCTTTCAAAGCGTTTTACGCCGCCATCCGGGATTACAGTGATCTGGCCAGTCAGTATGCCATGAGCTGCAGGGTAGGACAGACCTGCTTCCTGACTTTTATCAACGGGGCATTCGCCCTGCTGATCCCGGCGGCGCTTCTGCTGGCCTCCGGAGGAGATATCCGGACCGTGCTGGTCAATTTTATCTTTTATGCCCTGTTCGCCCCTGCCTGCGGCCAGATGATCAACCGGATTATGTATATGAGCGAGGCGGTCATGGAAGCGGACGAGGCGGTGGGCCGTCTGGAGGAAATTCTCAGCCGGAAACCTATGGAAGAATCCAATGAGCGGAAATCTCCGGCAAATGCCGCCGTGTCCTTTGACCATGTGACCTTTACCTATCCCGGCGCAGAGAGACCGGCTCTCAAGGATGTATCTTTCTCTGTCCTTCCCGGCCGGGTAACGGCGCTGGTCGGGCCCTCCGGCGGAGGAAAGACTACAGCCGCCAGCCTGATCCCCCGCTTCTGGGACGCGGACAGGGGGACGGTTTCCATCGGCGGAGTCGATGTGCGGGAGATGGACACGGACGCTTTAATGAAACAGGTGGCCTTTGTGTTCCAGGATACCCGGCTGTTCAAAGAAAGCCTTCTGGAGAACATCCGGGCTGCCAGACCGGAGGCTTCCAGAGAGGAGGTTCTGTCTGCCGCCCGGGCCGCCCAGTGCGATGACATTCTGGAAAAACTTCCCCAAGGTCTGGACACCGTGGTAGGGACAAAAGGCGTTTACCTCTCCGGAGGAGAACAGCAGCGGATCGCCCTGGCCCGCGCCATCCTGAAAGACGCTCCCATCATCGTTCTGGATGAAGCCACCGCATTTGCCGATCCGGAAAATGAACACCGGATCCAGAAGGCTTTTGAAGTACTGACCAAGGGTAAAACTGTGCTGATGATCGCCCATCGCCTCTCAACGGTGCGGAATGCGGATTCCATTCTTGTCCTGCAGGACGGAAAGATCGCCGAGCAGGGAAACCATAAGAGCCTGCTGGCACAGCATGGCGCCTATGCCGCCATGTGGGAGGATTACCAGCGCAGCGCCAGGTGGAAGCTTGGAAAACAGGGAAAGAAGGAGGGAACGGTATGACAAAGAAGTTACAGCATTTATTTGCCCTCAGTGAAAAAGGGGCAAAGGATCTGGTGAAAGCCGTTATCTGGTGTTTCGTGTGTAATGTAAGTCTGATGCTTCCGGTGGGGGCTGTTCTGCTGACGGCCCGGCATCTTCTGGATTCCCTGGAAAAGGGAACCCGTCCTATGAATGGATTCTGGATCTATGCCGGTTCCGGCGCGGCTGTCCTGATTCTGCTGTTTATTCTTCACTGGTTCCAGTACGCTTCTCTGTATCTGGCAACCTATCAGGAAAGCGCCAGCCGGCGGGTGAGCCTGGCGGAAACCCTGCGCCGGCTTCCCCTGAGCTTTTTCGGGAACCGGGATCTGAGCGACCTGACCTCCACCATGATCGCGGACTGCTCCAGCCTGGATCAGATGTTCTCCCACTATGTTCCACAGCTGTTCGCCTCCCTCTTCTCCACTCTGGTGATCGGCATTGCTATGTTCCTCAGCGACTGGCGGATGGCTCTGGCTGTTTTATGGGTAGTTCCGGCGGCTGTCCTGCTGACGGCAGGGAGCAAGAAGATTCAGGATTCCTTTGGGACAAAAAATATCCTGAATAAGCGGGCGGTGGCGGACTGCATCCAGGAGGGACTGGAAACCATACGGGATATTAAGGCCTGCAGCCGCCAGAAAGCCTATATGGAAAAACTGGAAGAAAAGCTGGCCGCCATGGAGAAGGGCTCCATCCATTCCGAGCTGGCAACCGGCGTGTTTGTATGTTCCGCTCAGGCTTTTCTTCGTCTGGGGCTGGCAACCACCATTCTGACCGGCGGGGCGATGCTGGCAGCCGGAGAACTTTCCTTCCTCTATTTTCTGGGATTCCTCTTTGCCGCCGCCAGGCTTTATGATCCCCTGGGGCTGGTGCTTCAGAATATCGCCGCTACCTTCAATACCAAGCTGCAGATCCAGCGGATGCGCTCCATTCTGGAACAGCCGGTGCAGAAAGGAACCGAGGATTTCACACCGCAGAATTACGACATTTCCTTTGACCATGTATCCTTTGCCTATAGGGAAGGAGACGGTGTGCTGGAAGATGTGAGCTTTACCGCCCGCCAGGGAGAAGTAACGGCTCTGATCGGGCCCTCCGGCGGCGGAAAATCCACAGCCTGCAAACTGGCGGCACGGTTTTGGGACGCTTCCAGGGGAACCGTAACCCTCGGAGGCATAGATGTATCTACTGTAGAACCGGAAACACTGTTAAAATACTATTCCATGGTATTCCAGGATGTGGTGCTGTTCCGGGATACCGTCATGGAAAATATCCGCCTGGGACGTCGGGATGCCACCGATGAGGAAGTTCTCGCTGCTGCCCGGGCTGCCCGGTGCGAGGAATTTGTCCGGAACCTTCCTCAGGGCTATCAGACCATGATCGGAGAAAATGGCTCTACCCTCTCCGGCGGCGAACGCCAGCGGATCTCCATTGCCCGCGCCTTGTTGAAGGACGCGCCGGTCATTCTTCTGGACGAGGCTACAGCCAGCCTGGATGTGGAGAACGAAAGCGCTGTTCAGGAAGCACTCTCCCGCCTGCTTCAGGGAAAGACTGTGCTGGTCATCGCTCACAGGATGCGCACGGTGGCCGGAGCGGATCACATCGTGGTGCTGGAGCGGGGCCGCGTTGCCCAACAGGGTACACCGGAAGAGCTGATGCGGAAAGGCGGGCTTTACCGCCGGATGGCAGAACTTCAAAAAGAAACGGCACAGTGGAAACTGGGAACCAGATAGCTTCTTGACAGGCTGGAGCAAGAATCGTATAATCAAAATAGTTAGTTTATACTAATTAAAAATCAACCATAAAAATTTTAACAGGGAGGCGCGATAGAACTATGTGGAAATATACCGTCGAAGTCCGGGGAATGATGTGCGGGATGTGCGAGGCACATGTAAACGACGCTGTGCGCAAAGCCTTCCCGGTAAAAAAAGTGAGTTCTTCCCGGGGCAAAAAGCAAACGGTGGTCATTTCTGAAAGGGAACTGGACACATCGGCACTTTCGGACGCTATCCGCAAGACCGGGTACGAGGTTGGCGAAATCCGGAAAGAGCCCTATGAAAAGAAAGGGTTGTTCGGATAACTCTTTCATACAATACCGCCGCCCATGAATCGGGCGGCGGTATTGTATGTACAGATCTTCTTTTAGACCTCCCCCAATAGGCGGATAAATTCTTCTGCCAGAGGGGTTAATTTGGCGTTATTCCTTATAATATAGCCAAAATAAACAGACTCCTTTCCGGATTCAATGGGAATCCCGCGGATCTGAAACGGTTCAAACCGCCCGTGGATAATCTTGCCGGACACATATGCCAGCTTTGTGTCTCGCAGAAATTGCAGGATTTCGTAGCTGCTGTCTGCGGTAACGACTTTGGGACGATCTTTTAATGTCCTCACGTCATTTTTTACATAGCCCACAAAGTTCGTATAAGAAAAGAAATCTTCTCTTGGTTGGATCAGGCTCAACCCCCGCAGCTGCTGAACATTTATTGATTTCTCCTGATACATCGGATGGGACGGACCCAAAAAAAGATATAGAGGGACTTTTCTCAACAAATGAAACGTCTGCCGTTTATGCTGCAGCATATCCTGCAGCGCAAAATACTGATGACCGGGTACGCAGACAACGGCGAGTTCCACCATATGCCTGTGCAGATATCGTATACCGTCTTCTACCGTACCCTCCCGGATCTGAAATCGGACACTGTTTTTTTCATGCCTCTGGTAAAACTTTACATAAAGCTCTGCGATCTGGCAGTCGAAATTCGCGAACACAGAAAACTGATTCATCTCCTGCTCTTCTTTCAGGCTGCCGATCTTCTCCGCACCCCGCAGAATATCCAGCGCGTACTCATAAACCTTCCTTCCCTGTTCCGTCAAAACAACACCATTTGCCCGGCGCTTCAGCAGACACATGTTTAATTCTTCCTCCAGGGCCTTTATCGTCTTGCTGATATGCGGCTGCGAGGTATACAGCGCCTCCGCGGCTGCTTTAAAGCTTCCTGTATCCACGCTGACTACAAAAAAACGCAACTGTTTTAACTGCATGATTTCTCCTTTGCCGTTATTTATGTTGGTTCACTTAACTTTCCCTCTCCTGGCTGAATATTTACCGGCCTTCACCAGATACATCAGTAAAAAAGCTGCGCCCGCCGCAATCCATGAAACGATATAAATCCAAACAATGCATTCCATATTTTCATATCTGGGCTGAATCAGCCAGATTCCCGCTATGCGCAGGAGGCAGACCGTTGCAAGCGTTATAACCATGGGGAGCAATGTATTTCCCATGCCGCAGCATGCCCCGGACAGCGCTTCCGCCACTGCGTAAAACACATAAAAGGGAGCCATCATCTGCATATATTTCACTACCAGCGGAAGCAGAATCCGGGCGTCTTCGCCTGAGACAAACCAGCCTCCCATGGCACCTGCACCCAGATACAGAAACAGGCTGATGACGGATACAGTACCCACAGACATGGCAGTTCCGGTCAGTACCCCTTTGTTTATACGATGTTTTTTCCCCGCCCCAAGATTTTGCGCCACATAAGTGGTCAAAGCCGGACCCATGGCATCAGCGGCCAGCCAGACGAACATATCCAGTTTGTTGCAAACTCCCCAGGCTGCGATAGAATCGCTTCCCATGCGGTTCACACTGACCTGTACGATGGAATTTGCCACTGGAAAAAGCATAGACTGCAGGGCAAGAGGAAAACCTGTGACGACCATTCCCTTCGCGTATTTTGAACCTCCCCACAGGGGACCTTCTGACAATATCCCTTGTCCGCGCAGAACTCGGTTCAACAGAACAAACGCGCAGACCACACTGATAATCTGCGCAGCCACAGTGGCAGCCGCCGCTCCTTCTACGCCCAGCCCGCACAAGCCAACAAGCAGATAATCTCCAACGACATTGCTAAGAGAACATAAAACCAGTACGTATAAAGGACTTTTGGAATCACCAAAAGCCCGCAGGATCCCTGCCGCCATATTATACAGGATCATCGACCAGATTCCGCCGAAGTAGATCCGCGTGTAGGCAAGGGTCTCCCCGAAAATATTATCCGGCACACCCATTACCTGAAGCAGCTGCGGCGAAAAAACAACTCCCGCTGCGCTGCAGGCGATTCCCAGCACCGCGGCAACCGTGCAGGCCGCGCGCACCGAACATTTCATACTTTCTTTATCGCTGGCTCCAAAATAGCGGGAAGTATGAATGGCCGCGCCGGCGGCAAGCCCGTTCATAAAATTGAGCGGGAATTTAAATAGAGTCGCCACTGCGTCAATGGATGCCAGACCTTCCTTACCTGCAAATTGCCCTACGATCACCGCATCTGTAGTCACATACAGCTGCTGGATCAGGGTTCCCAGCATGATCGGCAGCACAAAGGCAAGAATCCCTCTGCTTATGCTTCCATCCAGAAGATTCACTGCTTTTTTCATGCCGATCCCTTTCTGTCGTCCGCAAGACCTTCATAGCCTCCGTGTGTCTCTGGAAAAAGATAGCAGGCAACCAGATGCCCCGGCGTGATTTCCTCCAGGGCAGGTCTTTTCTGCCGGCAGATTTCCATACAGTGTACACAGCGATTCTGGAAGGGACATCCTGCCGGAACATCCAGAGGACTGGGAACGTCCCCTTCCAGACTTTCAATTTTTTTATGAAAATCCATATGAATATCGAAAAGAGATCCCATCAGAGCTTTTGTGTACGGATGCCGCGCCTCCGTTCCAAGCTTTTTCCCCGGGATGATCTCCACCAGATGCCCCAGATACATAACCGCCACTTCATCGGAAACAGAAGCCACTAAAGCAATATCATGACAGATAAAACCAATGGCCAGATTCATCTCCTTCTGCAGTCTGCGGATCAGCTGAATGACGGTTTTCTGTACGGAAACATCCAGGGCGGAGGTGGCCTCATCCAGAATCAGGACTTCCGGCTTTAGCGCCAGCGCCCGGGCGATTGCCACCCTCTGTCTCTGGCCACCGCTGAGGCTGTGCGGGAAACGATCCATAAAATCACAGGGCAGTTCCACCATCTTCAACAGACTGCCGCAGACCTGTTTTTTTTCCCCGGCGGTGATCTCTCTGTAGTTCATCAGCGGTTCACAGATGATATCCCGGATCCGCATTTTAGGGTTGAAGGATGTATTCGGATCCTGGAACACCATCTGAATATGTCTGCGGCTCTGCCGCAGTTTTTCCCCTTTCAGTTCAGACAGCTTATCCCCCCGGAAGACGATTTCTCCCTGATCCGGCTTTTCAAGGGCAACCAGCAGCCGCATAAAGGTGCTTTTTCCGCACCCGGATTCGCCCACCAGACCCAAGGTCTTCCCTCTGTAGAATTTTAAATTGATATCCTTGTTTGCTGTCAGATATTTTCCTTTTCCTGCGGGAAAAGTCTTTGTAATGTGTTTTGCTTCCAGGATCAGCTCCTCATTGTTCAAGCCACTCACCTCCCATAGACGGAACAGAAGCAATCAGTTTTCTGGTATAGGGATTCCGGGAAGCGTGAAGGATCTGCTCCCGATCCCCCTGATCTTCAATCCTTCCGTTGCGCATCACAACTATGTGGTCGGCCATGTAAGCTGCCACACCGATATTGTGGGTTACAAGGATGATCCCTGTATGATATTCTGCCCGAAGTTCCATCATCTGCCGGACAATCTGTGCCTGTGTTGTCACATCCAGAGCGGAAGTGGGCTCATCCGCCAGCAGAAGCTTTGGCTGATAGGTCATCCCCATGGCGATCCCCACTCTCTGCCGCATGCCTCCCGACAGCTGGAAAGGATAGGAGCGCATCACATGATCTCCATCCGGAAGGCGCATCCGTTCCAGCATGGTGCTTCCTTTTTTCCATGCATCCTTTTTGCTGATTTTTTCATGGGTCCGGAGGTATTCCACAAATACATTTCCCACACGGCGGGTGGGATTCATCATAGCTCCGCTGTCCTGAAAAATCATGGAGATTTCCCTGCCTCGAAGAGCCCGCCATTGCCTTTCCGTATAACTAAGAAGAGATTTCCCGTTAAACACAATCTTCCCTCCCGTTACCTTTCCCGCCCCCGGCAGAAGCCCCATTACCGCGCGGATCACAGTTGTCTTTCCGCTTCCGCTTTCTCCCACCAGCGCAAGGATCTGCCCCGGCATCATCTCCATGGAAAAATCTATAACCGTCGGTATATTTTTGTAGGACACCGTCAAATGATCAATTTTCAGCATTTCCCTGCCTCCTGTTCATCCCTGGGATCCATAATATCCCGGAGAGAATCCCCCAGCATATTAAACACAACAACTACCAGAAAAATTGCCAACCCGGGAAAGATCGTCATCCAGGGGGCGCTCTGTATCAATCCCCGCCCCTCGTTCAGCATATAGCCCCATTCCGGTGCGGGCGGCTTCGCGCCGAATCCCAGAAAAGACAAGGCTGCAAGTTCCAGCATCATACCGCCCACATCTGTGGCTGCTGTGATGACCAGAATAGGCAGCGAATTTGGCAGCATATACGCTTTTATGATGTGAGAGGTTCTGGAGCCGGAGACGATGGCCGCGGACACGTAATCCCTGTCCCGGATTTTTAATACCAGGGATCTTGCCAGTCTGGCGTATTTCGTCCAGCTGACAACGGTAATGGCAATCACTGCGTTTCTCATGCTGGATCCGATAATGCCTGCTACCGCAAGGGCCAGCACCAGGCCTGGGAAGGCCACCATCATATCTGCGATACGCATAAGGATCGCGTCCACAACGCCTCCAAAACAGCCGGCGATCACGCCCACGGCGGTGCCGATCAGAAAGACCAGAATCACCACGCCAAAAGTGGACGTTAAAGAAGCGCGGGCTCCGTAAATCACCCTGACAAAAATATCTCTCCCCATTTTATCAGTTCCGAAAATATGTTCCCGGCTGGGAGCCTGCAGCGCATGGTCAATATTTCCGGTTAGGGGATCCGCGCCACCCGTGATCACCGGAGCAAAAACTGCTGTCAGAATGATGAGAACAGCCAGAACAGAAAAGATCATAAACTGCCTGTTTTTCAGAAAATCTTTTATCATACCTATTCTTATCTCCTCTTTATACGCATCCTGGGATCAATATATACATAGGAAGCGTCCACAATCAGATTGATCACCATATAAATCAATGCCATCCAGAGGACATAGCCCTGGATCAGATTATAGTCACTGGAGGTTATGGCGGACACGGCCAGATTACCCAGACCCGGATAGGAAAAAATAACCTCCACCACCGATGTGCCTCCCAGGAGACTTCCCACAGAGAGTCCCAGCATGGTTACAAGAGGAAGCAGCGCATTAGGAAAGACATTTCCCCAGATAATCCGGCTTTTCTTGATCCCTCTTGCCTGGGCTCCGATTACGTAATCCTGGTTCAGTTCTTCCAGCACCGCGGCGCGCACCTGACGGGTATACTTGGAGGCCATGGCAATGGCCAGTGTCAAAGCCGGCAGGAACAAGCTCCTAAAATCACCGTCTGCGCTGATTACCGGAAAGATCGTAAATTTTACACAAAATGCCAGCATCAGCAGAAGCGCCACCCAGAAATTCGGCATGGCGCAGCCTGCGAAAGTAAACCCTCTTGCCAGATAATCCAGCCAGGAATTTTTGTACAACGCCGAAAAAACCCCCAGAGGAACCGACAGAAGCAGCATCATCCCCAGGGCCATAGCCGCCAGACGCAGGGTTGGCCCTATCCGTTCCAGCAGCAGTTCTGTCACAGGCTGGCGGAGGGAATAAGAGGTACCGAAATCACCGTGAAGGCAGTTTCCCAGCCAGCGGACATACTGTGTCAAAAACGGATCGTTCAGCCCCATCTCCTCCCGAGTCTGCTCCACAATCTCTTCGGAAGGCATCTGCCCCATGGAGATATACATGTTTTCCACCGGATCCCCGGGAGATAAGTATGTCAGAAAAAAAGTGATAAAGCTGATCCCCACCAGAACCACGACAATCTGCAGCAGCCTGGAGAGCAGCTGTTTTTTGCTCAATACGATCACACCTCATTTCATCAGGAAAATACCCGGATCATTCTGCCGGAACAATTTCCGTAGTCAGCCAATAATAATCCGCTGTATGGATATGGGCATATCCTACACGCTCATTGGAATAAACCATGGAACTGTTATAGTAACCATCTACGATTACCAGGGCATCATCTATGATAATCTGCTGCATTTCCTTTACCAGTTCTTTTCTTCTCCCCGGATCCAGTTCATTCTGCAGAGATTCATACAACTGGTCATATTCCGGATTGGAATACCCGCAGTAAGTAGTTTCGGAGTACCAGTTGCCGAGATACTCCAGCGGATCGCCGGTTCCCACAGTGGTCCAGTTATTATTGTTCAGATCATAATCTCCCGCAGCCAATTTGCTCCACTGATCGTCGGAACTTCCGTATTCAGCTGTGACTCCGATGCCGATTTCCGCCAGGTACTGGGTATGCGCGTCTGAGAAATCATTTAACAGACGATTTTCGTAGGAAACATAGCGAAGATTAATATTCTGCCCCTCCAGTTCCCGGATACCGTCCCCATCGGTATCTATAATTCCCGCATTGTCCAGCAGTTCCCTGGCCCCTTCCGGATCATAGGCATAGGGATCTGTCAGTTCCTCATAGCCGTAATCCAGATTGGAAGGCAGTACGGAAATACCGGCTGTATACAGGCCGCCGATGGTTTTGGATGCGCAGATCTGGTCTTTATCAATCGCCATGAGGATCGCCTGGCGGAGGGTATCGTTGGCTAAAACCCCGTCCAGGTTCATCCAGCTGAATCCGCAGCGCACGCCGGTGGCGATATCCACGGTAAAGTCAGGATTCTCCTGAAAATCCTGAATGTCGGAAACATTGGTGATGTTTTCCACCAGATCTACCTGGCCGCTCTGCAGGGCCATGGTCTTTGCGGAGGCATCTCCCATGAAAAGAATATTCACTTTCTCATAGGGAACTTCTTCATAATAATTGGGATTGGCTGCCATCTCGTAACCGACTCCCACGCCCTCAAACTGGCTTACCATATAGGGGCCGGTTCCGATGACCCCATTCATGAAATCCTCTGTATGTTCTATATCAACCACCGCCATGACCGGATAAGCCAGCTGCCCCGGCAGGTCATTGTACGGCTGACTTGTAAGGATCGTCAGTGTATTTGCCTGGTCATCCGCTGTGATTTCCGCTTCAAACTCCAGATATTTTTCCGCGTTGGCCGAAGACTCTTCGGATACTTTTCTCAGATATTCAAAGCATTCCTTTACCTTTGAAGGGGTTACCTGACAGCCGTCCGAAAAATAAATATCGTCTCTCAGGGTAATCACCCATTCGGTATGCTCCTCATTTACTGTATAGCTTTCAGCCAGCCATGGCTCCGTATTCATTTCATCATCGAACCGGAAAAGAGCCTCCGTAATACCATAGCGCATGGCATTCCAGGCGCCGTTGGGCGTCAGAGAAAAATTCAGGGAGCCGTCATCGTACATCTGGCATCCGAAATTTAAAACCTTTTCTTCCCCGGCATGTGATTCCGCAGTTTTGGAGTTATCCGAACGGCTGCATCCGGAGAGCAGGAAAAGCGCGCTAATAGCTGCCATTCCAAAAACAAGATACTTTCTGGGCTTCATTTTTTCTTCCTCTCTTTGCTGTTTGTTACAAAGCCAAAAAAAAGATCTGATGCTCCCGCACCAGATCGGATCCTCTTTTCCACACAAAAAATGCTCGATTGCCTGCTTTTAAACAAAACAACGAATCGTATAGAATAAAGATTTCTCGTCCTCCGCAAGAACCTTTGACAGAAAATAAGCAGGTCTCCTGGCTTAAGCATTCTTGTCCTCGGCGCCTTCCCAGGGGATTTCCCCAGTGGCATTCTGCCTCGGACCAGCTATTACAGTGACGGGATCGCTCCGGATTTTCACCGGATTCCCTTTTAATCAGAACAACTCTGAACTTATTTCTCACGGCTTAACTGCCGGCTTTGTACCGGTCTATTATAGCATCGGCCTTATGCCGCGTCCAGAATTTTTTCGGATCGTTATATTACAATTTGTTATGTCAAACCTCTCCCGCATTACGCTCTTTTTCTGACCCTCCGCACCAGCAGCGCCAGTGCCAGAACAGCCGCCGCAAAAAGCAGCTGCCACGCGCAGCCCTCCAGCAGACGCTGCTTCAGCGCCCCGGCAAGCTCCGAATGTGTCCCCAGGATCCCGTTATTTTCTTCATACCAGTAAACAGGCAGAAACCGGATGACGTTCCGCACGCCGGGACTCAGCAGGGACACCGGGATAAACACGCCGCCCAGAAAACTCATGCCCAGAGCCAGGACATTCGCCAGCCCGTTGACGCCGTTGGCGCTTCCCGCCAGATGCACTACCAGAAAGGCGACGGACAGCCCCACCAGCACCATGGAGGCCACGTTCAGAGCGTACCAGCCCAGATGCGGCTCCGATGGGAGCCCGCCCGGATTCATCAGCCACACCATCAGGAAGCTGGCACAGAAGAACGCCGCGTCGATCACCGCAAAGGCCAGCAGCATTTCCAGAAGGCGGCGGGACGCGCTGACCGCCGAGGCCCGCAGCCTCCTCCGGATCTCCGGGCGCTGATAATCCAGCATGACAAAGCCGATCACATAGCAGGACAGCGCCATGAGGATATAGGGCAGATACTGAAACGTTCCCGCCACCCTGCTCATCTTTGTATTGCCGGAAAGCAGGGAGACAGCTGTCTCTTCTCCCGAAACCGCTTCCATGTGCTCCGCCGCCTCTTCCGCTGTGAAACCGGCCTGCAGGTACAGGGCCGCGCTTGAGAGCCACCCCTCCGCCAGCTCCCTGACGTAATAGCTCTGACCGGAGCCTGGCCGTCCTGTTCCCTCCAGCACGTCCCCGGCGTCCGCGCCGTTTTTCGCCGCCTCCAGAAGCCGCTCCTCAAAGCCTTCCGGAATCACCAGCACATACTGGATATTGCCGTAATACAGCTCTTCCTGCAGCCGGGACTGCTCGTCAGGGAGCTCTTCACGTCCTGCGTCCGCTTCAGGTAGCCGGTCAGGGTGGCTGACAGCATGCTCCCGTCCCGGTCCACCACCGTCAGCGCCACCGTTTCCGTCTCATAGGCATTCCCCGCCCCGTTTTCCATGGAACGGGTCATCAGCATCCCCAGCACCAGGAAAATAGCCAGATAGAGCAGGATCACCGCTTTCTGGCGGAGCGCCCCCAGAAGATAACCCTTAAAGACTGTCATAGCGCCCCCTCCTTGTCATGAGCCAGGAACCCAGCAGAAAGATCAGACTTTCCGCCCCCATCAGAAGCAGGTTCATCCCCAGTCTCCCCATGTCGTCATAAACAGCGATGCAGTAGAAGGAATCGGCAATCAGAGCAGCCGGATTGATCCGGTTAATAATGGGCGCATGCTTTTCCACCAGATCCTTCATGCCGGTGATCATCAGTCCGACCAGGAACGCGCAGAAGATGGATGAGCCGATCAGAACCGCCGTTTTCATATTCTGGCTCCATTTCCCGATGCTCTCCACCAGAATGCCGAAGGTCACGCCGATCAGGCATCCCATCATGCAGGTCAGCACCGCATAGCCCGGATGGGCGGAAATATCGATCCCCCGGAAAACCACGGTAAGAAAAACCAGGATGACCGCCATATTCATCAGTGCGACCACATAGGCGCTGAAGCCGTTGGACAGCGCCATACGCAGGCGGTGTACCGGAGATACGGTAATCCGCCTGCCCTCCGGCGACAGGTTGGCCTGCATGCGCCGCGCCGCCGTCTCTCCCAGGAAGCACATATACAGGCAGGCCATGGCGGCCAGGGCGAAGTAATAGGGCGCCGTGGAGGATACCTCCCGGCCTCCCAGGGACACCTCCGCCACTGAACCGCCCGCGCCCTCCGAAGCCGCCTCCGTCAGCTCCTGCAGCTTTCGCGCCGTTTCCTGCCGTATGGCTGCGGCGTCCGCGCCCTCCGTTTCCCCGGCCTCCTGCCGGAAGCTTTCCTGTATATCGGAAAGCACCGCCTCCTGCTGCTCATATCCGTCCAGCAGCGCTTCCAGAATACTTTCCTCCAGTCCGCTTTTCCCGAGGATCAGGGCAGGCCCGCCATCGGTATAATCAAAAATTCCCAGCAGCTCACTGTCCCGCAGGGCAGCCTGCGCCTCTTCCTCCGTCATACCGTACTGCGGTTCAATCAGCTCTCCGGAAATTCCCTCCAGGAACGCTGAAAATCCCTCCGTCTCTTCCTCTGTCCCTCCGTCCGGTTCCAGCACAGCCACCGGTATGGGCGAAAAGGCGGACGCGTCGTCCATGCCGCCCAGGCCAAAATAAAAGAACAGCCCCAGCAGCAGCGGGAAGGCCAGCGTCCAGAAAACCATAGCCTTCTCCCGCAGATTCAGAAGGATATGATATCTCGTCATCGACCACATCTCTTCTCCCTCCTCTAGTCCCGCAGCTCTTTCCCGGTGAACTGCAGGAAAACCTCGTTCAGAGTGGGAAGGCTGGAGAATACATGCTGCAGCGATGCCTGTTCCTTCAGTTCCTCCGTGGTTCCCTGCGCCAGGATCTTCCCATGATCCATGATCACAATACGGGTACAGATCTCTTCTACCTCTTCCATATAATGGGTGGTGTAGATGACCGTAGAACCCCTGCGGTTCAGTTCCCGGATTCCTTCCAGAATCCTGTTCCGGCTCTGGGGGTCCACCGCCACCGTCGGCTCGTCCAGAAGGATCAGCTTCGGCCTGTGAGCAATCCCGCAGACCAGATTCAGCCGCCGCAGGAGGCCGCCGGAGAGCTTTCCGGGGCGGAATTTCACGAATTCCTGCAGGCCCGCGAACTCTACAGCCTCGTCCACCAGCTCCTTCCGTTTCTTTTTGTCCTTCACATACAGCCCGCAGAAATAGTCAATATTCTCCCGGACGGAAAAATCCTTAAATACAGCCGCCTCCTGGGGCACCACGCCGATCTCCCTTTTCAGCCTGTAGCTGTCCGGCCTCATTTCCTCGCCGAAAATTCGCACGCTGCCCTTTTCATAACTCAAAAGGGCCAACATACAATTCATAGCGGTGGTCTTTCCCGACCCGTTTGGTCCCAGGAAGCCGAAGATTTCCCCCTCCCGGACCGTCAGATCCAGACCGTCCAGGGCGCGCAGGCTTCCGTAGCTCTTCACCAGTCCGCGGATTTCCACCGCCGTTTTCCTATTCTCCATCCGTCTCTTTCTCCTCTCCTGCGGCAGCCTCCGCTTCCTTTCTGAAGCGTTCCGCCTCCTCCCGGCTGATCGTACGGATCTTTGCCGCAAACAGCCAGTAATTCAATGCGATGACGGCTGCCGCCAGGAGCCGCACCTCCAGCCGTGGCACCAGCACGGCCAACAGCACCATCATGGCCGTCATCATTCCCAGCGCCCACGCCTTCTGGCGCCTGGTCATCGCCCGCCGTTCCATGAAGCTCTGCAGATGGCGCCGGTACAGCCCTGTTCTGGAAAACCAGCGGTGAAACCTCTCAGAGCCTCTGGTAAAACAGATCGCCGCACCCAGCAGAAACGGGACGGTGGGAAGAATGGGAACCACTGTTCCCACCGCGCCCAGCGCCACGCAAAGGAATCCCAGCGCCACAAAAATCCCGTTTGCAATCCGTTTCATAGGCTGTCCATCTCCGCTTCCGGCTTTCTGACCCGCAGCCTTCCATCCTCCATTTCGCAGACAATATCCGCGATCCCCATGGTGGATTTTCGGTGGGATACCAGGACAATCGTCCGGTTTTCCCGCTTCTCTGCCAGGGAACGGAGGATAATTCCTTCATTCAGACTGTCCAGATTGCTGGTCGGTTCATCCAGCAGAAGGAACGGCGCGCCGTGGAGGAAAGCCCTGGCGATGCCGATGCGCTGGCGTTCCCCGCCGCTTAAGCGGTCGCCCAGCTCTCCCACATCCGTATCGTAGCCTTTTTCCAGAGACAGGATAAACTCATGCAGAGAGGCCTCCCGCGCCGCCTGTTCAAGCTCCTCCTGCGTCGCGTCCGCTTTTGCGATACGCAGGTTATCAGCTACCGTACCATGGAACAGCTGCGTATCCTGCGTCACGAAGCTCTCCAGCCGCCGCAGGCAGCGGGTATTCAGGCTCCGCACATCCTTTCCGGACAGGGCGATCCTGCCGCTGTCCACATCCCAGAAGCGCATCAGCAGCTTCAGAAGGGTAGACTTGCCGCAGCCGCTCTGGCCGTTGATGCCGATGATCCGGTTCTCTGGAAAATCCGCGTCCACATCCGCAAGAACCGTCTCCGCGTCATAGGCAAACCGCACATGCTCCGCGGCGGCTCCCGAAAACTCCGTATCCAGCCCGTCTGTCACATCCTCCACCACCGGCGTTTCCTCCAGGATGTCCAGCACCAGGTTGCCGCTGGCAAAGGTATGGAGCAGATTGCTGGCCAGGCCCGACAGGGCGATCACCGGGCCGAAGGAGCTCATCATAGCCACGGTCCCGATCAGCACCTCCCGGAAGCCGGCCGCGCCCTGCCCGTACAGCCGGATTCCCAGAAACAGCATGAGAAGGGAAAAGCCGGAAACGATACAGCCGGTCAGCGCCGTACCCAGCCCGGTATACTGCTTCATCTTCTTCTGTTTTCTGCTCAGAGATTCCGTCCGGCTCCCGATCTCCGAAAGCCTCGCCTCCTCCCTGCCGAACTGCAGCGTCTCGCGCAGGCCCCGCAGGCTGTCCAGGAAAAAGCTGTCAAAATCCCCGAATTCATTCCGGTAAGCGCTCCCCGCATTCCTGCCCAGCCTGGAGATCAGCCAGGGCATGAACAGCCCCACCAGCAGATAGCCGCAGGCAGCCGTCAGGCACATGAGCGGATGCAGCCAGTAAAAGAAAGCCAGCATCAGCGCGCTGGTAATCACCGCGATCAGGATCGGGGAAATCGTATGCGCATAAAACACCTCCAGCAGCTCGATATCGCTGGTGATAATGGAGATCAGGTTGCCCTTTTCCTTTGTCTCCAGCTTTGCCGGAGACAGCCGGCGCAGCGCGCCGAAAATTTTATCCCGGATCAGCGCCAGCAGATGAAAGGCAATGTAATGATTGCAGAGCTGCTCTCCGTAATGCAGGATTCCCCGCAGGACGCCGCAGACCACAATCAGAATAAACAGCGTGGAAACCGCCAGGGAAGAGGGAAAACCCAGAACGGAGGCCAGGGCCTCCGCCCCGAACACATTCAGAAAGATCGCGCACAGGAAACCGGTTACTCCCAGAAGCACCGCCAGCACCATCACCGGCAGCAGAGGCCGCACCAGGCCGATCAGCTTCAGCATCACCTGCACGCCGCTGCGCCTGACCTGCTTCGCATTTGTCGCTTTCGCCATTACGCTTCTCCTCCTTTCCCGCCATCTGTCTCTGCGGCATCCGGCCCTGTTCCCGCCGTTTTCCCCTGCCGGCCGCCGGCCGCCGCGCTGACATCGCGTCCGTAATTCTCCAGTTCCTTCTGCTTCCGGTACATGGAAGCGTAAAGCCCGTTCTTCTCCAGCAGCTCCGCATGGGCGCCTTCCTCCGCGACCCTGCCTCTGTCCATACAAAAGATCCGGTCCGCAACCTCCACATTTGCCAGCCGGTGGGAGATCAGCAGGATGGTCCTGCGGCCCGCCAGAGCCCGCACTGTGTCCATGATGGCTTCCTCGCTCTCCACGTCGATATTGCTGGTCGCCTCGTCAAAGATATAGACCGGCGTATCATGGAGCAGGGCCCGCGCCAGGGCGATCCTCTGCCGCTGGCCGCCGGATAGGTTGCCGCCCTGCTCGGCCAGCTCCGTATCCAGCCCCTTTTCCCCTTCCAGGAATTCATAGATATTGGCCGCCTTCAGCGCGCGGATCAGCGCCGCGTCATCCGCCTCCGGCGCTGCCATCCGGAGGTTGTCACGGACCGTCCCCCGGAACAGATAGGCATTGTGGTTCACCAGCGTGACATGGCTCATCAGGCTCTCTTCACGGATATCGGAAAGCTCTGTGTCCCCCGCAGTGATATGCCCGCGGTAGCCCCGGTTCACTCCCGTCAGCAGAGAAGCAATCGTACTCTTGCCGCAGCCACTCTCCCCTACCAGGCAGACAAAACCCTTCGGCGGGATGGTCAGCGACACATCCTTCAGGATCTCCCGGCTGCCATCGTAGGAAAAATCCACATGGGACAGCGTGATCTCCGCCTCCTGCTCCGGGAAGGACGCCGGCCGCTCCTCTTCCTCCGGCAGTTCAAAGAGCGCCTTCATCTTATCGCTGGCGGCCATGCCGTTCATGGCCACATGGAAAAAAGAGCCAAGCTGCCGCAGCGGGATGAAAAAGTCCGCCGACAGCAGGACAATCATGATGGCCCCTGCCAGAGAAATATGCCCCGCCTGAAATTCCAGCACGGAAAGAATGATACCGGCCGCCGCTCCTCCGTAGGCAATGACGTCCATGACCGTAATGGAATTCAGCTGCATATAGAGCACCTTCATGGTGATCCGGCGAAAAGCCTCCGCCTGCCGGTTCATTTCCTTATGGCGCTCTCCGTCCGCTTCGTAGATTTTCAGAGTGGTCAGTCCCTGCACGTTATCCAGAAACGTTCCTCCGAGGTCCGCGTATACGCCCCAATACTGCCCCAGCAGACGCCGGGCGAGTTTCTGCACGCCCATGATCGCCACAGGGATCAGCGGAACGCAGATCAGCAGCACAACGGCGGCCTTCACGCTGATAGGCAGAAATACCGCAAACAGCGTCACGGGAGCCAGCAGGCTGTAGAAGAGCTGCGGCAGATAACTGCCAAAGTACACCTCCAGCTGATCCACGCCTTCTCCCGCGATCTGCACCGCCTCCGAGGTGCCGATCTTTTCCGTATACGACAGGCCCAGGCGGCAGAGCTTTCGGTAGATCCGCTCCCGCAGGATCCGCTTCACTTCATCGGAAGCCAGGAAGGACATCCTCGAAGCCGCCAGCGTACAGACAATCCGCACAACAACAGCGGCGAGAGCCGCCAGAAGCGTCGCGGACAGCTGCCCCTCTTCAAAGCTCCCTTCATACAGCGCCCCCAGCAGGCGCGCCACAGAAGCGGTTACCACGATATTGGCAAGCAGGCCGATCCAGTTGGCCAGCACCTGAAGGCTGATATACTGCTTTGTCTTCCCGACAATCCGTATCAGCCACGGTTTGATCATCATAGCGTTCCCTCCTCGTCTTCTTTCCATCCGGGGCTTTCCACCAGCACATGACGGTACCGTCCCAGCGTCAGCACTTCCATATCGATATCATAGAGCTCCCGCATACATTCCCTGGTCACCACCTCCTCCGGCGTGCCGGAGAAGAGAATCCGCCCCTGCTTCATGCAGAGGATCTTATGGCTGTAGGCAATAGCCTGGTTGATATCATGGAGTACCATAACCACAGTCATCCCGTACTCCCGGTTGAGCTTCCGCACCAGCTCCAGGATCTGGATCTGGTAGCGGATATCCAGAAATGTCGTCGGTTCGTCCAGGAACAGATACTTCGGCTCCTGGGCCAGCGCCATGGCGATCCAGACACGCTGCCGCTGCCCTCCTGAAAGAGTCCCTATGGGGCGTTCCCGGTGCTTCCACACGTTGGTGATCTCCATGGCGCTTTTCACCTTCTCCCGGTCCCGTTCCGTCATGCCTCCGTAAAACTTCTGGTGCGGCGTGCGCCCGAAGGAAACCAGATCCTCTACGGTGATGTCCTCCGCAGCCGTATTGTGCTGCTGGACGATGGCGACGCCTCTGGCGAAATCCTTCCGCTCCAGCCCGTAGATATTCCTGTTCCGGATATAGACGTTTCCCTTCGCCGGAAAAAGCTCCCTGGTCAGCAGGCGGAAGAGGGTGGTTTTCCCGCAGCCGTTGGGCCCCAGGATCGTCGTCACCTTCCCCTCCTCCAGACGGAAATTCAGATCCGTCAGCACCGGCGTCCGGCCATATGCGAAACACAGATGTTTAATTTCCAACTCTGCGACCTCCTTTCTTCAGCAGGAAGATAAAGAACGGACCGCCCAGCACGTTCATGATGATGCCCGGCGAGATCTCATACGGCGGCAAAATCGTCCGTCCCAGAGTATCCGCCACCAGCAGCACCAGCGCTCCGAAAAACATGCAGAAGGGGATCAGTCTTCTGTGGTCGCTTCCTACAAAATGGCGCCCCATATGGGGCACGATCAGGGCCAGGAAGCCGATGGTGCCCACCACCGCCGTGGCGATGGAAGCCAGCAGCACGGCCACCACCGATACCAGCATCCGGTTCCGGTTCACATGGACGCCCAGGGAACCGGCCGTGGAATCGTTCAGGGCCATCAGGTTGCAGGAACGCATGGTGAACAGGGACAGCGCCAGCCCGATCAGTGTATAGACCGCCAGCAGCTTTACATCGTCCCAGGTTTTCATCGAGATCATCCCGCTGACCGCCGTGGCCGCCTCCGCAGCACTGGTACCCATCCCGCTGGACATGGCGGAGGAAAGCCCTGTAAATACAGCGTTCACCGCCACGCCCACCAGGATCATCCGCAGCGGGTTCAGGCCGCCCTGCCAGGACAGGCTGTACACCAGGAAAAAGGCCAGACAGCCGCCGATAAACGCCGCCACCGGCGCAAAGAACAGATACTGGGGCAGAATCGCCGTAATGACGGCGGCTACGAAGCCCGCGCCGCTGGACACGCCGATGATGCCGGGATCCGCCAGGGGATTTTTCATCACAGCCTGGAACAGCGTGCCGGAAACGGCCAGGCCCGCCCCGGCCAGCATGGAGATGATGACCCGCGGAAACCGCAGGTCGAATACGGTCACCACATCCGGGTCGTATTCGATAAACAGCCCCCGGAGCATCTGCCCGAAGCCGATCTTCAGGCTTCCCAGATTGACAGCCAGAAAGAACATGGCCGCCAGCAAGACGATCACCACCGCGAAGGACAGGACCGTCACATTGCGTTTTGTCGTTTTTGTCCAGTTATTTCTCATGCTTCCCACTCATCCCTCTCCGTACAGATACGGCTCCAGCTCCTCCAGAGCGTCCGGCCAGTTGAATTTCGCGCTCATGCCGAAGTTGTCATAGGTCAGGTCATAGACCCGCCCTTCCTCCACCGCCCGGAAATGCTTCCAGATATCGTTCGTTTCAAATTCCTCGGCGAACATCTCCCGGACCACGTCGGGCATGGCGTGGGCGCATCGGAGAATGATGTCCGGGTCACGGTTTTTCATATCCTCCGTATTGGCCTGCAGAAATTCATCCTCCACGTCCGCGTAGACGTTCCGTCCTCCGGCCAGCTCCACCAGGTTCCCCACATAGGAATTCGGCGTCGCCACGATATAGGCTCCCGGCACGCCCATAAGGATCAGCACCGACGGGCCTTCGCGGTCCCCGTGCTTCTCCCGGTATTCTGTATAGAGGGTTTCAAATTCCTCCACACAGGCCTGCGCCTGCTCCTGACGGTCAAAAATCTCCCCCAGCTGCTCGATGGATTTATAGAGCCCCTGCACGCTCTTCAGATTGAGGAACAGATAAGGCAGGTCCGCGTCCTGGAACTGGCTTTCAAAGGCCGGCTGCAGGGTGGCGGGGCCAATCAGGTAATCTGGCTCCAGGGAGGAAATGATCTCGATATCCGGGGCCATAGGGCTTCCCACATCCACGCAGTCCTCATCCTCCATATAGCGTTCCGGCAGGGGCGTCGTCATTTCCGTGGGCCGCCCGACAAGCTCCAGATCCAGCCGTTCCATGATGTTGCAGGTAGCCGCGCTGATGACGACGATCCTGGGATTTTCCCCGGCCTTCGCCCTGGCCGTGGAGCCTTCCACCAGATAGCCGTCACCTCCCAGAGAAGCGGTCTTATCCGGGTACTGATCCACACAGCCCGTAAAAGCGCCGCAGAGCAGAGATGCCGCCAGGCACAGGGAGACGGCTCCCCGCCTTCGCTTACTTCTTCTCATCGGTGTTTTCTCCCGTCTGCGCGTCCGGCGTCTCTCTGTCGTCCACATCCGCGAACAGATCCCTGTAGTTTTTCTTCTTCCGTTTCATGGCCAGAAGCACGCATCCGACGACGGCCGCTCCCGCCACGACCCCGATAACGACTCCCAGCACCAGGGAACCGCCGGAAACGCTTTCCGTCTCTGTCTCCTCTTCCTCCGCCAGATCGGCAATGCCCTCTGCCTCGTCCAGCAGCTCGTCCGCCGTTTTGGCTTCCGCGACCTCCCGCTCTTCGATGGTCGGCATGGGTGTGGACGTGGGCTCCGGCGTCGGAGTGGCTGTGGCCTCCGGCGTTGGCGTAGCCGCAGGCGTCGCCGATGCTTCCGGAGTGGGCGTCGTCTCTGCCGTACCCGCGCCGCCGGAGGCATCCTGGGGCTCCGTCACGTCATAACCGCCCCCTGTGGCAGCGTTCAGGCTGTCCGTATACTCGGACATGCTGGGCATCTCCACCGTCCCCCAGCTGCCGTCATATTCGCGTATGTCAGTCAGATAGCAGAAAAAGGTCACCTCCCGTCCCATGGCCTCCACGTAGTTGCTACAGCGGATGGTATCGTTCAGCGTATCCAGCTGCAGCCGGTAATCCGTGATCGTGGCGGCAAAGGTATTGCCGGAAAACTCATAGGTGCCTGCCTGCACCTGGTTGGTCACCTCGAAATCCCGCGTCACCCAGGACTGGCTGTAATCCGGGCTGGTCTCAAACCCGGCGTAAATATTGGAATCCGCCTGGTTCCAGCGGGTATTCAGATAGATGCTCCCGTCGTCATAGATCTCCACATAGCCCACGGACTGTACCTGCGCCTGGACCATGGCGGTTCCTATACCGGGATTCTGCCCCACATCGTCGATTGCTCCCGTATCCGGATTCTGATAGGTGGGCACCACCGTCACCGAATAGTAGCCCGGATAAATCTCCTCCGCGCGGACCTCCGCCGCAGGCGCGGCCGCCAGAAGCGCGGCTCCGCAGAGGATGCCGCAGATCAGTTTTTTCATTTTCCGATTCCCCTTTCTCCGGAACAGAGGCGCGGCAGATCGCTCTGGCCGCGCCTCCGATTCCCTTTTTCACGCTTTTCTTTCTCTTTCGTCTTTATCTTTCGTCCTGTGGACGTCTCCGCCGGATCACCAGCACGCAGCCGCTTCCCGCGCAGGCCGCCGCCAGCAGCAGGAATACGTACAGCATCCGCTGGGTCTCATCCCCGGTCTTCACCGTAGAGGTACGTCCTGTCGTGGTAGTTGCCGTGGGTCTGGTCGTCCCTCCCGTTGTGGTGGTTTCGCCGGGACGGTTGGTGTTGATGGTGTAGTTGGATTCCTTCACCTTCTTCTCCACCATGACATATGTGCCGATCTTGCCGTTTACCACGGTATAGCTGCTGCCGTCCTGGGTTCCGGAAAGCAGGTTCGTATAATCGTTCTCATCCAGATAATAGCAGCCGATCTTGGAGGAATCATAGCCCTCCGGCACCGGAAGCGTGATCGTCAGCTCCATGTTGTTGGCCGGCTCCACCGCCTCGCGCTTTCCGTCCTTTTCCACATACAGGGAGATCTGGTAAGGCGTATTTTTGTTCGCCAGCGTTCCGAGGGCGTTGGTGATCTCCGTAAGCCTGCCGCTGTCCGTGATTTTCGTCACCTCCAGGACAGTGCCCGCCGGCAGGGCTCCCTCCGGAGCTGTCGCGGTAACGCCTGTCGCGCTGTCGGCGGCCGAGAACGCCGGATAATTTTCCACATCCAGTACGGCCAGGGTATCCCAGGATACTCTCAGGCGGTTGGCAATCCATGTCTGTCCCATGGGATAGCCGATGGTGCCGTCCTCCGCAACCGTGTGGACCTTGATGCCGCCGTAGTAATATTCAGAAAGCCCGCCGGCATTCTCCAGCACGATGTCTACATAGTAGTCGTCTCCGTCCCGCTTTATCTCCTGCTCCACATAATTGCTGCCGTCGCCCATGGGCTCAGAGCCGTCCGGAATGATACGCATCGCGTCAAGCTCTCCGGTCTGGTTGGAAACCGTCATCGTATGTCCTGTGATACGGAGCGTATAAACGCCGTCCTTTACGGTGAGCGTCGCGGTGTGGTACAGCGCGTCGTTGCCCATCGATTCCTTATCCTGGGAAGCATGCCACAGGTTTACGACTACGGAATAGGTTCCGTCCGCCAGATCATTGATGTCAAGATCCTCGGAGGAGATCTCCACCAGATCGCTCTTTGCCGCTTTCAGCGTGTTTACTGCCTGGTCTACCTGCGCCTGGCTGATATTTACCCTGTCGTAAGCCGACTGCGCGGTATCGATCGCCGCCTGATAGATGGCGAGAGAGGCTTCCGTATATTTGCCTGTCTGCTTCACAATTTCTTCTGCTTCATCAAGCGCTTCTTTGAGCGCTGTCTTGTCGGCTCTCTTTGTAAGTCCGCTTACTGCATCATTAAGCTCTTCAACAGCCGTATTTATCTGTTCTTTTGTAGCGTCCGCGTCGGCAAGAACCTCGCGGGCAGATTCAAGCGCTTCCGTGAAGCTTGCAAAGCTTGCTGCTGTGTAATTGTTCTCCTGAGACTCGTATGTTTCCGCTTCTGTAATCGCATTCTTTAACTCTTTAACGGAAACTAGCTCTGATTCCAGCTCCGCCAGTCTTTCCATTGCATAGGGAGCCTGAAGCTGCGCGTCCTGTGCCATCATTAATGAGATCCAGTCCATCATATTCTTTGACACTATCACGTTTCCATTAGAATCCTCAATGCCATAAGCCTCTATTTCCGCTAATGTAAGACCACCTTCTTCCGGCTGGGCAGAAATCATTTGGAGTAATGCAGCATAATATGAAGTCATTGTTCCAACTCCGTCAAACGTCGGATGGCTTGCCGCCCTGTATGCAGCCCATGCGAATGTATAATAAGTCTCCCACGAAGCTGACGTGTAATCCTCCGCATCCTTCTGCGCCACAATCTCGGGAATCGTCAAAACCGTTTCATCTGTAGTAGCATATGCTGCATAAGCATTCATAAGGTTGTTAAAAGCAAGATCCACTTCTTTCTGGGTTCCGCTCTCTGCCGCTTTCTCAGCTTCGTCCAGAAGGCCGCTTTCCTTAACAGCCTCCGCTACAGATTTTGGCCAACTTGCCGCCCATGTAGTCGTATTGCCATCGTCCTCCAGTACGCCGTTGATAGCGTTTATTACTGTCTTGAGGGCTGCTGTATCGACAGCTACGCCTTCTTCTGTTATATCCTTCGCATTTCCCCAGTCTACATGAGCAATAACTGTCTTGCCGTCCATAGTCAGATAATGATCAATGATCGTAGCATACTTCTGATTTGCCGTCGTATCCCTTCCGGCAAATCCCGACCATTCTATCGACTGTGCCAGATTACTGCCAACCGTTATTTTTGCCGTTACCGTTGGATTCGCATCTGTCAGATCAGTTCTTTCTTCACCTTTTTCCAGAACAGCCATCTCGTTTCCAAGCGGAGTTTCTACTACTGTTTCCTCAGCCGTATAATAAGTAACCGGTATCTCATATGTATGTCCCGTCTCAATGCCGCTGTCCTCAGCCGTTATGGAGTAAATTTCAGGAAACTCTGACGGATCAGCCAGCTTTTGATCCCATTCCAGAATCTCCTGCTCAAAGGCTTCTCTGTCCGATTCAGGTACTACATTCCCGTTGCCTGCCAACCAACCAGCTTTAGACTTCAACCAGAACTGAAGCTCGTTATAATTTGTATTGTAGTCCGTCAAGAGTATTCCCGTATTCGGTAAAAGGAAATATTTCTCCGGGCTCATTGAATCCACATATTCTTTTAACGCGCAAAAACTCTGTACCAGCTCATCCGTAATTTCCGGCTCTTCCGGCTCTGTTGTCTGCGCGTCCTCCACCGTCACTGTCATGCTGCCCGAGACCGCCGTATCGGAAACACTTGTCGCACTGATCGTTGCCGTTCCGGCTTTCAGAGCGGTTACATTTCCATCTTCGTCAACAATGGCGATCTCTTCACTGTCCGAACTCCACGTTACGGATTGATCCGCATTTTCCGGCGAAACATCCGCAGTAAATTTTGAAGTTTCGCCCACTTCCATGGATTTTGCGCCTGACACCATAACCGACTCCGGCACAACTGCGGTTTCTCCAACCGGAGTCAGATAATCCCAGTAAAAGCCCAGAAAAGCACTCTGAACTGTACTTCCCATTCCGGCTGCCCCGACATTTATATATACAACCGGACTATTGCTCGGCGGCGTAAATGTCATGGTCTCAATCGCATCTATTATCATAGTTCCAAAGCTAAAATCCTGTTTGTATTGATATTCTGCTCCGTCCTGCGGGTCGCTCGGAAATCCGCCTTTGGCGTTTGTGTCCGCCCTCCAGTCATCCTTGTTCTCATACCACTGAAACTGGTAGCACCCCGCCACGTTCGCACTCCAATGGAGTGAAACGTAAACCTGCCCGTCTTTTACTTCTACATCGGCGGTATTCATCATCGTTGTTCCATCTATCCCGTCAAACGTCACGTTCCCCATTGAGGTATGGGCGATGACATAATTTCCGTTCTCGTCTGTTTCAAAAGCCTCCTCCGGGAGCGAATGTGCGAAGTTGTTCGGGTTCATAAACAGCCTGAACGGAACCTGATATATGCCGTCTTCCAGATCATCAGAAAGATTTGCAGTTGGCACATAATAATATGGATCCGCGTCATCCTCCAGATAAAACGTATAGTTTATATCTGTTATGTCCGCATTCTCAGCCATCATCTCTATCCCGTTAGAGGAATCCACCTCTGTATAAGTCGCGTTGTATGTGCCTTCTTGTTCTTCTGTCAATGTTTCTCCAGAAGCCTCTGTATCAGCCTCGTTTCCGTCATTTTCTTCTGCCGAAGAGTTGTTGTCCGATGCTTCCGCTGTTGTTCCTGCGCTCTCGCCCGCAGTTTCGCTAGCTCCCTCATCTGGGATATTGCTATCTGGTGTTTCCTCTGTTGTCTCCATAGTCTCGTCAGTCCCTTCAGCCGATGAACTGCCGTCCTGTGTTTCCGCTATCGTCTCTGTATTTACGTCCGAGGCCAGAACTGACAGCGGTTGAGCTGCCGCCATTGATACGCTAAGAAGCGTGCACAGCCCGTATTTCATCAATTTCTTTTTTTTCATAACGATCCACTTCCTTCAAACAAATTTGAATCGGATTTCCGCGCAAAACTGCGGGAATCCTTTTTCCTGAAAATCGAGATCCTTTCCTGACTTAGTCGGCTACGTTAAATCCATAGTAAGCAGTCGGATTTTTCATAGCATCCGGAAGGAGACTTATGATCCAGTTTGGAAGTCCCGTAATGTTTGTTTCAAACTCTATCAGAAGCATATTGTCCATAGAACCCGCGTTATCTGTCGAACCATCTTCGAACTGCATTCCCTGAGCACCGTTCTCCAACGTAACCGTCAAAACATTACCATCTACACTTGCCGCCGCCGCTTTCTCTTCACCATTTAAATAGTAATGGACGGTTGCGCCGCTCAATGTTCCAGATGCGGTAATTCCCATAAACGTATAACTTATGGACTGCGTTTCAATCATCAGCGTAATAGTACCGTCATTGTTGACTGTAACATTTGAAATGTCAGAATTCTGCACGATTCCCCCATCTGACATGGAAATGCCCTCATTATCTGCCTTGTAAGAATGATGTGCTGAGATTTTTGCTGTTCCCGACGTATATACGCCGTCTTTTCCAAGTGTTCCGAGATCAAATTCATCTGCTATCGCAGCTTTTGTATCGTTTGCTGCCCTGACCTCGCTCTGGATTTTCACATCAGATTCTATGGCCTCCTGAATTTCCATAACCTGATGCGTTGTCGGCTCAACCGAAACAGTCGCCGCCGCCATTACCGGCACGCCGCCCGTTCCCAGTAATGCCGTAGCAGTCAATACGGCTGCTACTTTCTTGAACTTCATAATCAGTCCCTCCTTAATATTTAATATGTTTGATTAGTTTTCACTAACCACTCTTTTTTAGAAAAGGAAAGCAATCAGGCCTTCCACAACACGATTTTATCAGATAATCACAGGATAGCAAGCTGTTTTTTTGTTACTCCCACCGTAACAAAACGGCTGTTTTTCATTTCTTATATTAGTCTTTACTAACTAAAATCCCTTAAAACAAGCTGCTTTTCGGCTTTTACCAGTGATGTTACTCCCACCGTAACAGAAATTTATATTTTTTTCAGAATCTGGGGATTTTCGGTGTGCCTGAAAGCTTTTCTTGCTTTTTCGTCCTATTTTCGCTATACTTCAGTTAGTGTGCATTAACCGAAAAGTGAGGAAACTGTCTATGAAGATCCACATATGGCAGGCCCTGCATGACACAGAGGCCCGCAGAGAAATGGAAAAAGAAAGCCTGGAGCAGATGATCCGGATCTACTGCCACGGAAAACACCGCGCACGGAAGGGCCAGCTCTGCCCTGACTGCCTGAAATTCCGTGATTACGCCTGGAAACGCACGGACAAATGTCCCTTCATGAAGACCAAGACCTTCTGCAGCCGCCTGCCTGAGCGCCGGTTCTTCATATTTTCTGGATAATCATGGAAAAAATCGCCGTTCGGATATGAATTTTCTTCTCCTTCAGCGGCGCGCAGGTCCGGAGCCTGCAGTTTCCGATCAGCAGATTTTCCTCCGCATGGTAGGTGTAATCCAGCATTTCCGCCGGAAAGGAATAATAATCCCCGTCCTTTACTGTCGGCTCGAAGCCCTTCTTCCCTTCATATTCCAATTCCGCCAGCTTTCCATGAAGCATCAGACGTTCCATCAGGTTCCGGCGTTCCAGGGCCACCGCCTTCAGCCGGATGGTTCCTGTTCCCTTTCTGACGCGCAGCGTGGCGGGATGCTCCATCCCCCGGTCTGCCATCGAAAGATATTTTCCACGTTCAAAATTCTCCCGGTAGATCACAAAGGCCACCGGATAGTCTCCATCTCCCAGCATATCCGCGAATTCTGAAAAAGTCAGGTTCCGCAGCGGCTTCAGCTGCTGGAAGAGCCGGTTAAGCCGGGTTCTTCGGAAAAGCTGCTCTTTCATACCTTCCGTGAGGAACATCACCATCTGCATGGCGTTTTCCCGGTTTTCATTCTCATCCAGATGCACGGTCTCCTGCAGGTATTCCTCCATAAGCCTGAGCTCTTCCCGGTACCGTCCGGCTATCGCTTTCCCTTCCTCTGTCAGTCTCAGGGAATCCCCGCAGACAATCTTCTGTGACACCAGATAACTGATATTCCGGCTGGCAGAAGCCTTGGACACCTGGAAAAAACGGGCCAGCTCCGTAACGGTAACGGTTTTTTTCTCATCTGTGTCCAGATAAAGCAGATACGCCAGACGCTTCGTTGTCATTTCCATGTATTACTATCATCCTTTTCTTTGATTAGTTATAACTAATTCAAAAACAGCATACCATCCGTGAGGGCTAGTTGTCAATATATTCTGACTTCTTGAGTTTCCGCAGAATTATCCAGACTTGTCCCCCGCAGATAAATCTGCCTCGTTTTGTTATCCACAGCTTTCAAAAAATGCCCAAAATATAAGGAATCCTGTTCCTTTTTGATGTAAAATTAAGCTATCAACCAAAAACCTTACTAAACAAAAAGAAAGAGGATCCCTTATGGCTAATTCTACATCAATTACTTACCGTTTGAAAAGAAAATTTCCAATCATCTCTCAGGAGGAGTACCGGCTTCTATGCGTTCTTCTTATCTCCATACCGTAAAGTGCCTTGCTCCCTCTGATCCGGTTGTTCTTATTGACGATAGTGATGTCATAAAACCAGATGGAAAACAGTTTGAAGCTCTCGGTATCGTCCGCGATGGTTCTGAAAGTACACAGACGAAAATTATCTGGTTCTGGTCTATGGCATTACGGAACATCCGATGATGCTGGCCACAAAC